>BNJU01001841.1_pt1:122500-178673 | contig 178673 bp, 214 predicted proteins | sample 8539281 | NCBI WGS metagenome assembly BNJU01 (sample SAMD00202456, study PRJDB9452) | human saliva metagenome | isolation source: human saliva | place: Japan
AGACGTAATCACCACATCATCATCCGAGATAAAGTCTTCCGCCTGAAAATCTTTATCAAAACTAAACTGTGTCTTCCGGTCATCCCCATACTTCTCTGCGATGGCATCTAACTCTTCCCGAATCACAGAAAGCAATTTATTTTCATTTCCCAATATCTCTTTATAGTAAGCAATCTTTGCCAGAAGATCGTTGTACTCGTTCTCCAGCCTTTCTCTTTCCAAACCGGTCAATGCACGAAGACGCATATCTACGATTGCCTGCGCCTGTACGTCCGTGAAGCCGAATCGGGTAATTAAATTCTGCTTCGCCTCTTCCACATTTTTCGCAGCACGAATCATGGCAACGATTTCATCGATATGGTCAAGCGCCTTTAACAGTCCCTCTAAAATATGCGCTCTGTCTTCACACTTTTGAAGATCGTACTCTGTTCTTCTTCGTACTACATTGACCTGATGTCCTAAGAACTCTTCCAGAATCTGAAGAAGATTCAGAATTCTGGGCTCTCCGTTCACGATACAAAGCATAATCACACCGAAAGTTTCCTGTAACTGTGTATGCTTGTAAAGCTGGTTTAAAATGACCTGCGGATTCACATCCTTTCGGAGTTCAATATTGATTTTCGCCTGCGAGTTTTTTCCTGCCGCATCATGGATATAGGTTATTCCGTCGATTTTCTTGTCTTTCACCAGATCAGCAATCTTCTCGATAACCCGGGAACGATAAACCAGATAGGGAAGTTCCTTCACCACAATCCGGTTTTTTCCGTTTGCCATCGTTTCAATTTCGCAAACGGCGCGCATCTTCACTTTTCCCCTTCCGGTTCGATAGGCCTCTTCCACGTCTCTTTTTCCGAGAATGGTTGCGCCGGTTGGAAAATCGGGTCCCTTCACAATGGGAAGAAGCTCCTCGATTTCCGTCTTTCTTCCTTCAATACGGTTGTCAATAATTTTATCCACGCCGGCAATGACTTCCCTAAGATTATGCGGCGGAATATTGGTGGACATGCCGACTGCAATACCGGTTGCGCCGTTTACAAGGAGGTTCGGAAAACGTGCAGGAAGAACCGTCGGCTCATCATACTCATTAGAAAGTTCGGCATGAAATCAACTGTATTCTTGTTGATTCCGGAAAGCATCTCCGCTGCCATCTTAGACATCTTTGCCTCGGTATAACGCATTGCGGCGGGACTGTCTCCATCTTCCGAACCGAAATTTCCCTGCTTATCAATCAAGACATAGCGCATGGACCATGGCTGTCCCATGTATACAAGAGAACCGTAGATGGAAGAATCTCCGTGCGGATGATACTTACCCATCGTCTCTCCGACGATGGTGGCACACTTCTTCGTCTTCTTATCCGGTGTTACGCCGAGCGTTTGTAAAGCATAGAGCACCCTTCTCTGTACCGGTTTCAAACCGTCCCGTACATCCGGAATCGCTCTGGATACGATAACACTCATCGCATAGTCGATGTAGGAATTCTCCATCGTTTTCTTTTAAATCAACATCCTGCACCTTATCGAAAATATTCGGTTCCAAACTCTACCTCCTATACATCGAGATTCTTCACATAACGGGCATTTTTTTCTCAATAAACTCTCTTCTCGGTTCTACCTGATCTCCCATCAAGGTAGTAAAGGTAATATCGAGCTCCGCCTTGTCATCTTCTTCCATGTTGACACGAAGAAGGGTTCTTGTTTCCGGATCCATCGTCGTTTCCGCGAGCTCTTCCGTATCCATTTCTCCCAAACCTTTGAAACAGGATACATCCGCACCTTCCGCACCGATTTCCTTCAAGATATTCTGATACTCCTCATCAGAATAAGCATAGTAATGCTTTTTATTTTTTTCGTAATGTTGAAAAGAGGAGGTTGCGCAAGGTAAACGTGCCCTTCCTTAATCAATTCCGGCATGAAATTGTAGATGAAAGTCAACATCAAAGTCGCAATATGTGCACCATCCACATCGGCATCCGTCATAATGATAATCTTATGATAACGGAGTTTCGATAAGTCAAAGTCCTCATTGATTCCCGTTCCGAAGGCGGTAATCATACCCTTGATTTCTTCATTGGCATAAATTCGATCGAGTCTTGCTTTTTGCACATTCAGGACTTTTCCGCGAAGAGGAAGTACCGCCTGCGTTTCCGGATTTCTTCCCTCTTTCGCAGGTCCCAGTGCGGAGTCTCCCTCTACGATAAAGATTTCACAGCGTTCCGCGTCTTTACTGCTGCAATCGGCAAGCTTTCCGGGAAGTCCCTACACCGTCCAGTGCTGACTTTCTCCTTGTTAAATCCCTTGCCTTTCTCGCTGCGGCTCTTGCCCTCTGTGCCATGATGGACTTTTCGCACATCACTCTTGCAACAGCCGGATTCTGCTCCAAATAATAGGTCAACTGTTCGAAACGATACCCTGCACGGCAATCTGGGCTTCAGAGGTGCCCAGTTTCTGCTTCGTTTGTCCTTCAAACTGCGGATCTTCTATCTTCACGGAAATAATACAGGTTAAGCCCTCACGAATATCCTCTCCGGATAAATTCGGTTCACTCTCTTTCAGAAGCTTATTCTGTCTTGCATAATCATTAAAGGTCTTAGTTAAGCATTTTTAAAACCGGTGAGGTGTGTTCCTCCTTCCGGCGTATTAATGTTATTGACAAAGGTATAAATATTTTCCGTATAGGAGTCGTTATGCTGCATAGCGACTTCAACAAGAATTTTCTCTTTTTCTCCTTCACAGTAGATTACATCCGGATACAAAGCTTCCTTCCCTTTGTTCAGATAAGAAACGAATTCCTTGATACCGCCTTCATAGTGGAATGTCTCCTCTACAGGCTCCTCTTCCCGTAAATCTATAAGCTTTATACGAAGATTCTTCGTTAAAAATGCAGTTTCTCTGAGTCGAATCTTCAAAGTCTCAAAATCGTAAATATGTTCTTCGAAAATATCGCTATCCGGAAGAAAATGCACTTTCGTACCGTGTTCTTCTTCTCCGCACTCTCCGATGCATTCAATTTCCTTCGTTACTTTTCCTTTGGAAAAGGACATGGCATAAATCTTTCCGTCCTTACGTACCGTAACATCCAGAAAACTGGACAGCGCATTCACAACACTGGCTCCCACACCGTGCAGTCCGCCGGAAACCTTATAACCGGAGCCGCCGAATTTTCCGCCTGCGTGAAGCACGGTAAATACGACTTCAAGTGCCGACTTTCCGGCTTTCTTCTGGATATCTACCGGAATTCCTCTACCGTCATCCTCTACGGTTATGGAATTGTCTTTATGTATGCTAACGATGATACTGTCACAAAAACCGGCCAACGCTTCATCTACGGAATTATCCACTATTTCATAAACAAGGTGATGCAGGCCGCGAACAGAAGTACTCCCGATATACATTCCGGGACGCTTTCTAACCGCTTCCAATCCTTCCAGTATCTGAATCTGATCCGCACCATACTCCTTCGACGCATGAAACTGCTCATTCAGATCCTGCTCTTCTCTCTCTATTGCCATGAATCCCTCCTCTATTTACTTGCCGGTAATTCTTCCGTTTTCTACAAAATACAACTTATCAATGGGAAAACGATTTTCTACCAAATCCTCCAAACCGGTACAGGTAATCATACTTTGTACTTCTTTTATTTCCTCCAAGAGATAATTCTGTCTCTTTCTATCCAACTCGGAAAACACATCATCTAAAAGCAAAACCGGATAATCTTTGATTTCTTCTTTTACTTCTTCAATTTCTGCAAGCTTCAAAGAAAGTGCGGCAGTTCTTTTCTGTCCCTGTGAACCGTATTTTCGAATATCCTCTCCGTTAATCCGAAAAAGGAGGTCGTCCCGATGAGGACCTACTAAACTTATCCTTTGCTTTTTCTCACTTTCCCTTGCTTTTTAACAGGACGTCCATAAAATCGTCTTCTTTTACATTTTCCTCATAAAGAAGTTCCAGCTCTTCTTTTCCTCCGCTGATATTCTTATGAATACGGCTTAATTTTTCCTGTAAAGAATGAATGAATTCTCTTCTTAAACGAATAATCTCCTTTCCGTACTGAATCAATTCTTCATCCCATACAGACAAACTTTCTTCCAATTTTTGCCTGAAAAAGCAATCTCTTTCAGCAACTTATTTCTTTGTAATAAAACGCGGTTATACCTTGTCAGATTATATAAATAAATCTTATTTAACTGGCAAAGCTCCAAATCGATGAATCGTCTTCTTTCTTTCGGACCGTCTTTTATCAAACTGAGGTCTTCCGGAGAAAAGATAACGATATTCAAAAGTCCGAATAAATCGGAAGCCTTCTTTACCGGAAAGCCGTTTATCGCAATCCCTTTTGACTTATTTCTCTTTAAATGGATATCAATGCGGTTACGCACATCCTTCTTCTTCAGAATCATCTTGATATGCGCTTCTTCCTCGGAAAAACGAATCACGTCTCGGTCTTTACAGAAACGAAAGGACTTCGTACTTCCCGCGAAAAAAATTGCTTCTAGGAGATTCGTCTTTCCCTGTGCATTATCTCCGTAGAAGATATTGTTCTTCTCTCCAAAGGAAAGTTTCAGATTCTCATAGTTTCTGTAATTCTGTAGTTCTATGGACTCAATAATCATTCTACTTGATCCGCATTGAAATTTACCGGCAAAATCATATAAATGTAGCTCTCCTCTTTATCCCGAATAAAAACAGGAGAACGGGGAATCGTAAAATAAAGAGAAACTTCTTCTTCCTCGATATTCTGCAAAGCATCCATCAGAAAGTTCGGGTTGAAACCGATCAATAAATCCTTTCCTTCCTGCTGTACCGGAATCTCCGCATCCATCCTTCCGAGGTCGGAAACAATTTTAAGAGAAAGCGAATCTTCCTGAATCTTCAAAATCAACGGTTGCTTATCACTGTCCCTTGCCATGATTCTTGCTCTGTCGATATCTTCCAGAAGCTGTTTTCGGTTTACAACAATCTTCGTTTCATAATCTGTGGAAAGCATCTGCTTTACATGGAAATACTCTCCTTCAACGAGTTGTGTTACCACTGTCGTATCCTCATAATGCAGAAGGAGATACTGTTTGGAAAAATACATCTCCACCATATCATTCAAGTCGCCGGTCATGATTTTGGACAGGTCGGATAAAACTTCTTTCGGTACAATCGCACTCTGTTCACTGTAAGACTCTTTCAAACAACTTCTTCTGATGGAAATACGATGTCCGTCCAGTGAGGTAATGGAGAAAAGATTATCCTTGATTTCAAAATACTCTCCTGCCATTTTTTTGTTATTTTCACCGCTTGCAGTAGAAAAAATAGTTTGGTTAATCATATTGCGAAGCGTAAATTGCGAAACGGAGATGGCTTCCTGCTTTTCCACAGTAGGCAAACTCGGAAATTCATCCGCGTTTCTTCCCATAATCTTAAATACGGATTTTTCACAGCGAATGGTGCAGTTTCCGTTATCTTCCGTCTCAATGGAAAGATTACGATTCTCCGTCTGTGGAAGTCTCTTGACAATTTCCTGAAACAACTTTGCTTCTAAAGCGACTTTACCGGGTTCAACGATTTCTCCCGGGCATATCGTCTCTATTCCGAATTCCGATTTGTTTCCGGTCAGTGTGATTTTTTTCCTTCTGTCGCATCCAGGAGAATACACTCCATAATACTCATCGTTGTTTTTGAAGCAACGGCACGTGCTACAATTTGTATCGCTGAAACAAGGTCATTTTTTTGAAAATGTAATTTCATGTTTTTCCCTTCTTTCTTTTTCTTTTAACCTAGTGGTAATAGTAGGGCTTGTGTAAATGTTGGAAGCCTGTTTTTTTCAGGTTTTACGCCCTTTACGGACGGAAATGCAATGTGGACTAATCCTGAATAGAGTTGGGATTTACTTTTCTATCTTTTTTCGTAAATTCTCTATTGTGGATTGCAATTGTTCGTTTGTGTGTAAATCTGTGGATATTCTATCGCATCCGTGGATGACAGTAGAGTGATCTCTTCCGCCGAGGAGTTCTCCAACAGTGACGAGCGGTACATTTGTCATTTCCCTACAAAGATACATGGCAATCTGTCTGGGATAAGCGATGTTTTTCTTCTTTGTGGGGGAAGATAAGTCGGAGATCTTTAAGTTGTAGTGTTCTGCCACAAGCTCAATGATAAGCTTTGGTGTAATTTCTCTTTTTTCACTCGGAGTGATGTGGTCTTTCAACAATTCTTCTGCCAGAGACAGGGTAATCGGTTGTTTTACGAGCCTGGATTTAGCGACAACCTTCGTAAGTGCACCTTCCAATTCACGGACGTTGGACTTGATGTTATCCGCAATGTACTTGATGACTTCATTGTCGATATTGTAGCCTTCCAATTCTTCTTTTTTTCGAAGAATAGCCATACGGGTTTCCACGTCCGGCATCTGGATGTCAACAATTAGGCCGACTTCAAATCGGGAACGAAGTCGTTCTTCCAGATTGTCAATGTCTTTTGGCGGTTTATCGGAGGCAATGATAATCTGTTTCCGATTGTCGTAGAGCGTATTGAAGGTATGGAAAAATTCTTCCTGTGTTCCTTCTTTTCCTATTAAAAATTGGATGTCATCAATTAAGAGTACATCGAGTTCTCTATACTTTTTTCGAAATTCCGCCGGGGAAATGTTGTTTTTATTTCGGATACTGTCAACAAATTCATTGATAAAAGTTTCCGATGTAACGTAGCGAATCTTTGTGTTTCGATTCTGTTCCAGAATAAAGTGCGCTACAGACTGCATAAGGTGGGTCTTACCGAGGCCGGCTCCTCCATAAATATAGAGGGGATTGTACTGTTCTCCGGGAAGTTCCGCTACGGCAACACAGGCTGCGTGAGCGAGGTCGTTGGAGGAACCTACGACAAAGGAGTCAAAAGTGTAGCGGGAATTCAGATTAGCATTCTTTAATGCATCGGAAAAACTCAGTTCTTCTTCCTTATCCTTCTTATAAATCGTGTCCAATCCGGCTTCATCGATAAAGAGGAGATCTTTATTGATTCCGGTAACCTCCATGATGGCAATACGAAGGGTCTGGTCGTATCGCTTTTCTATCACGGGAATAAATTGTTTTTTGTCTACCAAGAGAACCAGCTTATCCTCCACGATATCGTATGGTTTCAAAGGAGCAATCCAGATATCATAGGTAACATCCGCAATCGGTTCAATTTCTCTAACCGTATTTAATATTTCGCTCCATTTACTTTTTATAATTTCTAAGTCTTTTGTCATACTCCGCCCTTTATAAATCGATAAACAGATAGAAGATAAAGCCTATCTATTTTACAGCATGGAGGGGTCTTTATCAAGGTACAAAGCGGAAAGGATAAATCAGTTAAAAAGGAGGAAAAAAAATATTTAAAAGATTTCTCCATGCTTTTTGTGGATAGAAAAGGGAAAAGATAAACATAGTTTGTTGATGATTTTTAAAATGTTTAAATGTGGATTACCTTTGTCCACATTTAAACATCGATTTATTCTCTTTTTTAAACAAGACAGTGTATAAAAACGCAATTAAATCCACAGTATAGGATTAATTTGTGGATGAAATAGAAAAATGTGGATAAGTGGATAAATTTGTGGATAAAATCAAACAACTGTATTCTTTTTTGCGATGGAAAATTTTCTATTGACGTGTTCTTAGGCTTTCATTATAATACACACGATGTTTACCCAAAATTAGGAGTTTATTCGGGACCTTCGGATAAGGACGAATAATTCCCGGAGAAACGATCGGTGGCGTAGCCATACACTAAAAAAAGGGGGTGTCCGTATGCATAAGGGAAAAATGACTTTCCAGCCGAAGACAAGACAAAGAGCCAAAGTGCATGGATTCAGAAAGAGAATGTCCACGGCAAACGGCAGAAAGGTATTGTCTGCGAGAAGAGCTAAAGGTAGAGCAAAGTTATCTGCATAAATTTTTAAAAGTTAAGATTTTTTAAGGCCGCTTTTTAGCGGTCTTTCTTCAACCATGGAGTTAATTTAATGAAGCGTTTTCCATCTATAAAATCCAATGATGACTTTCAAAAAGGGTATAAAAGGGGAAAATCCTTAGCAAATTCTTGTTTTGTCATGTATGTTGTGGATAATGCATTGCCGCATAATCGCTTGGGAATATCCTGTTCCAAAAAAATAGGGAATTCTGTGATAAGACATGGTATAGCAAGAAAACTCCGTGAAATATTTCGATTACATCAAGAAATTTGTTTGGGTAAAGACATCATTCTTGTAGTAAGACAGGGCGGGAAGAACTGTACTTACTTTGATTTCGAGAAAGCGTATCTGGAACTATGTAGCAGGCATCATATACTGGACGGGAAAGGATAAGTTTTTGGGCTTCTTTCTTTTCCTGCTGAAGAGCCGATTTTACGATTATGACTTTTTATCTATTCAGAATAGGATACTATTTTAATAGGAAGAAAGTCAGTTTTTAAAAATATGTTTATCCTAGAAAAAGAGGTATTTATGAAAAAAATTTTTTTGGGAATGATTCGGTTTTTATCAGAAATATTTGTCCCCTTTAAAAGGACACGGCTCTTGTAAATACACACCTACTTGCTCTCAATACGCCTATGAGGCAATACGAAAATATGGTTGTGTGAAAGGTTTATGGTTGGCAATCTGGAGAGTGCTTCGTTGCAATCCGTTTGCTAAGGGCGGATATGATCCTGTTCCCTAATGATGAAGGGAGAAAAAAACTTGAATTATCTTATTTTATTGACGAAAAACACGTCTAGTCTACCTATTTTTGGACCGATTTGGAATCTGATTGTGACCTTTTTAGGTTTAGTCATGAATGCAATCTACAGCTTTCTGGCGCAAATCGGTATTCCTAACATCGGTTTATCCATCATCCTTTTTACCCTGGTAACAAGAATTATCTTGGCGCCGACTTCTATCAAACAGCAGAAGTCTTCTCGGATGATGCAAATTATGCAACCGGAAATTAAAGCAATTCAGGAAAAATATAAAAATCAAACGGATCAGGCTTCCGTCATGGCACAGCAAACGGAGATGCGTGCGGTTTACGAAAAGTATGGGACCTCCATGACAGCCGGATGCTTGCCTCTGCTCTTACAGATGCCGATTATTTTTGCCTTATACCGTATCATCATGAATATTCCGGCTTATGTACCGGCTGTAAGAACCATTTATGAAACGGTTTCTACCGCTATCGGTGGAAATGATGCGGCAAAAACACTGCTGAGCTTTGGACAAAATAATGGAATGACTTCCGTTTTAAAGACTTTACATAATTTAGGTTTGGATGATCCGCAGAAGTATGACAGTACTGCCGTGCACAATTTTGTGGTTGATTTTCTGTATAAATTAAATCCGCAGCAGTGGGCGAAGCTTCCCTCCGTTTTTCCGGATGCGAGTGCCGCGATTCAGACAGCTGCCAGTAAGTCGGCGGAAATCAACAGTTTTATGGGATTGAATTTATCGACTGCACCGTCTGCATTCGGATTTGTGCCGAACGTTTACTGGCTGATTCCTATTTTGGCAGGTCTTACACAGTGGGCATCTACAGTCGTTATGCAGAAGCAGTCTATGCCGCAGACCGGTGAGGAAGGAGACCAGTCTCAACAGATGATGAAGAGCATGAATGTGATGATGCCTCTGATGTCGGTATGGTTCTGTTTTTCCTTTGCGTCCGGTATCGGTTTGTACTGGATTGCCTCCTCTGTTTTCATGTTGATTCAGCAGTTGATTATGAACTGGTTCTATGGAAAGAAGAGTGATGAAGAGCTTTTGCAGGAAGCTATGGCAAAGGCGAATAGTAAGAGAGCGAAAAGAGGGCTTCCGCCTATTGACGAAAAATCGGTAGAAAACCGTTTGAAAAATATGCAGGAAAAGGTAGATTCAGCGGAGAAAAATCGACTGGAGCGTATCGCAAAACAGGTGCAAAAGACGAAGGACTCAACAGAGTATTACAACAGGAATGCAAAGGAAGGTTCTTTAGCAAGTAAGGCAAATATGGTGCAGCTGTACAATGAAAAACAGGAAAAGAAGTCATAAAGCTTGGGGGGAAGAGCTATGGATAAAATTAGAGTATCCGCTAAGACGATGGAAGAAGCCATAACAAAAGCGAGTATCCAGTTACAGACGACATCCGATCGAATTTCCTATACCGTACTGGTACAGGGGAGTAAAGGAATCTTGGGAATCGGTGCAAAACCGTGGATTCTGGAAGCTTTTGTAAAGGAGGGCATCGAAGAAGAGCCTGAAGAAAAGAAGACTGCTCCTCTTCCAAAGGGAGAAGAAAAGAAAGAGTCTACAGAGAAAGTCGGGAATAAAACGGTAGAAAAGCAGAGTAATGCCGATTTTTCCGCAAAGAAAGAGGATAGAAAAAAAGAGAGTTTTTCCAGAGAGAAGAAGCAATTTGCAAGAAATACGGCAGAAAATTACAAAGGATTCAGTCGCGGAGGGTATGACCCGATTCCTCCTGTAAGAGAAGAGCTGACGGAGCAGAATAGCTTTAAGAAGACGAAAGAAGATACAAAGCAAAGATTTAGTGCAGAGAAGATAGAATTTAAAGCACTTTCAGAGGACGAAATTCTGGAAGTGAAGGATAAGGCAAAACAGTTTTTGGATGCGATTTTCTCCGGAATGGAAATGCAGGTAGAAATGCAGATGGATTTCCATGAGGAGGCGAATGAACTTTACGTCAATATCGAAGGTCCGGATATGGGAATCTTGATTGGAAAACGCGGACAAACACTGGATTCTCTACAATATCTTTGTTCTTTGGTCATCAACAAAGATCACAAAGAAGATTATCTTCGTGTGAAACTGGATACGGAAGACTATCGGAAGAGACGGGAGCAGACACTGCGCAGTTTAGCGAAGAATATTGCGTATAAAGTAAAGAAGAGCAGAAAATCGGTGAACTTAGAGCCGATGAATCCGTATGAGAGACGAATCATCCATTCCGCTCTGCAAAATGACGCCCAGGTTGCGACGAAATCAGAGGGCGATGACCCCTTCCGTCATGTTGTGATTTACTACAAGAATAACGGAAAGTTCCGTCAGGACAGAAAGTTTAAGAATCGATATAACAATAACATGAAGGATAACCGCGGCGAGAAACAGCAGTAGCTCATCCTTCTATATAAAGAATGGCTCTTTTTGAAAGAAAGCCTTCCGGAGCGGAAGCCCTTCTTTCAGAAAGGGCTGTTTTTTTTCGATAGATTGCAAAGTCTTTGGAATCTTAGTAAAATACAGCTTTTAGGAGGTAGTACTTTGGATACAATCAGCGCCCTGGCCACCGCATTGGTGGAGAGTGGAATCGGAATCATTCGTATCAGTGGTGAAGAGGCCCTTCCTATTGCAGAAAAGATGCTTAGAACAAAGAGCGGAAAGCCTCTCTCTATTCGAGAAAGCCATCGTATTCGCTATGGCTTTGTTTTTGATGGGGAGGAAGTTGTAGATGAAGTCCTGGTTTCCACTTTCCTCCATCCGAAATCGTACACGGGAGAAGATGTGGTAGAAATCAACTGCCATGGGGGCATTGTCCTCATGCAGAAGATTTTTCATCTTACGCTGCAAAATGGAGCAAGAGCGGCGGAACCCGGAGAATTTACGAAGAGACCTTTTTTAAATGGAAGAATCGACCTTTCCCAGGCGGAAGCAGTAGCGGAATTGATTTCTTCCAAGACGGAAGCGGGAGCACGTGCCTCTCTATCCCTTGTGCAAGGGGCATTGAAAGATAAAATTACCGCGTGTCGCAGTGTTCTTTTAGAAGATACTGCCTTTATCGAGGCGGCGCTTGACGATCCGGAACACATTTCTCTGGACGGATTCTCTGAAAAGTGCTTAAAAGATGTCGAACATATCCTTTCCGTCATCGAACAATTGCTTCGTTTCCGGGAAGAAGGAAGGATGCTCGAAGAAGGAATCCGTACGGCTATTGTTGGGAAGCCCAATGCGGGAAAGTCCTCTCTTTTGAACGCTTTGGTCGGCGCGGAGAAGGCAATCGTAACGGATATTCCGGGAACCACAAGAGATACAGTGGAAGAAAACGTACATTTGGGCGGTTTATCCCTGCATCTGATGGATACTGCCGGGATTCGCATACAGCCGATTTTGTGGAAGGGATTGGTGTGGAGAAAGCAAAAAAGGCAATTTCCGATGCGGATTTGCTTCTGTTTGTACTGGATTCCACACAGGAATGGGAAGAGCAGGATGAAGAGATACTCTCTCTTCTTCAGGGAAAGAAAAGCATCGTTCTATTAAATAAGACGGATTGCGAAACGGTTCTTACAAAGGATGCTGTAGAAAAACGCAGTGGATTTCCCGTGATTCCGATTTCTGCAAAGGAATGGACAGGACTTCCTCTTCTTTCGGAGAAAATCAAAGAGATGTTTTTTGCGGGAAATCTTTCTTTCTCGTCGGAAGTTTTTGTGCATAGCGAAAGACAGAGAGCGGACTTGGAAGAAGCGAAGACAGCACTTCTGGAAGTAAAGAAGGGTATCGCCCTTTCTCTTTCCGAAGATTTTCTAAGCATTGATTTGATGGGAGCGTATCAGGCGCTGGGAAGAATTCTCGGGGAGGAAGTTTCCGAAGACCTGATTAATGAAATCTTTTCTAAGTTCTGTATGGGAAAATGACGGGTCAAACCCATAATGAGAGGGAAAAAATGGCTTTTTTTGGAAGAACGATATGATGTAATCGTGGTAGGAGCAGGGCATGCCGGTGTGGAAGCCGCGCTGGCCTCTGCCCGAATGGGGATGGAGACAGTGCTCTTCACTTTAAGCCCCGATGCAATCGCAATGATGGCTTGCAATCCGAATATAGGAGGAAGTTCTAAGGGACATCTGGTTCGAGAATTGGATGCGCTGGGTGGAGAGATGGGAAAGGTCTGTGACGAGTCCTTCATTCAGTCGAGAATGCTGAATCGTTCAAAAGGGCCGGCAGTTCATTCCTTGCGTGCACAGGCGGATAAGCAGCTTTACTCGGGAAATATGCGAAAAGTGGTAGAAAATCAGGCTCGACTGCATTTGCGACAGGGTGAGATTGTTTCGATTTTGACCGATGAGGAAAAGAGGAAAGTAAGCGGCGTCGAGAGCAGTACCGGCGCAAAGTATTATGCTTCTGCCGTAATTATTGCGACAGGGGTTTATCTGAACGCACGCTGTATCTATGGAGAGGTTTCCCGAAGAAACCGGACCGAACGGGTTGCGTCGTGCCGAACATCTCAGTGACAGCCTTCGGAAGTTGGGATTTTCTCTTCTTCGTTTTAAAACCGGAACGCCTGCAAGAGTAGACCGCAGAAGTCTGGATTTTTCACAGATGGAAGTACAGAAGGGAGATGTGCCGGTAGTGCCCTTTTCCTTCTCTACGGATCTGGAAACGGTACAGATCATGCAGGAAGACTGCTATCTGACTTATACGACGGAGAAAGGGCATGAGCTGATTCGGGAAAATATTTCCCGTGCGCCGATGTACAACGGAAGTATCAAAGGAACCGGTCCCCGCTATTGTCCTTCTATTGAAGATAAGGTGATGCGCTTTCCGGATAAGGAACGGCACCAGATTTTTGTGGAGCCGGAAGGAAAGTACACGAATGAAATGTATCTTTCCGGACTCTCCTCTTCTCTTCCGGAGGATGTACAGCTTGCCGTTCTTCGCAGTATGCCCGGTTTCGAGAAAGCGGAGATGGTGCGTCATGCTTACGCAATAGAGTACGATTGTTTAAATTCCCTGGAACTAAAGAATAATTTAGAGACCAAGAAGATTGCAGGACTCTTTTTTGCAGGACAGATGAATGGTTCTTCTGGGTATGAAGAAGCTGCGGTGCAGGGCTTTATGGCAGGGGTAAATGCGGTAAAATTGATTCGAAAAGAAGAGGCTTTTGTTTTAGATCGCTCGGAAGCCTATATTGGTGTCTTGATTGATGACCTTGTCACCAAAGAAAATCGGGAGCCTTATCGTATGATGACGAGCCGTGCGGAGTATCGCCTGCTTCTTCGGCAGGATAATGCCGATATGCGTCTTCGCGAGAAAGGATATGCACTTGGTCTCGTTAGCGAAGAAGAAATCCGAAAAACCAGAGAAAAGAAAGAGAGAATCAAAGAGGAAGTCGAAAGACTGAAAAATACGTTTATCGGGGCAAACGAGAAAAACAATGCCGTTCTTCTCTCCCTCTCTTCCGCTCCCATTCAGTCCGGTATTTCCCTTCTGGAACTTCTGAAAAGACCGGAGATGAGTTATCGGAATCTTGCTTCGCTTGATTCGGAAAGACCTGACCTCTCTCCTTTTATACAGGACGAGGTGGAAATAGAGGTAAAGTATGAAGGCTATATTAAGAGGCAGATTCAGCAGGTAGAGGCTTTTAAGAAAATGGAAAAAAAGAAAGCTGCCGAAGAATATGGATTATCTCGCGATGCAGAATCTTCGTCTGGAGGCAAGACAGAAATTGGACCGCATACGTCCGGAAAATATCGGGATGGCTTCCCGTATCAGCGGAGTGAGTCCTGCGGATATCTCCGTGCTGCTGGTTTATCTGGAACGGGCTAAAGCTGCACAGAAAGAGTCTTCTTAAAACATCGAGAATGCGCCATTTCAAGGGACTCCGCCGGAGGCAGAAAAAGATAGGAATATAAGACGATTTATAGTAGTATTTTATAAATGAGGAACGGTATTATGGCAAAGGAAACATTTTTTCCCCGCTTATCCGCATTGGCATCGCAGTTAGGCATCACGCTTTGCGAAAAACAGCTGGAACAATTTTATACGTACTATACTTTTTCTGGTCGAAAAAGAACAAAGTCATGAATCTGACGGCAATCACGGAGGAAGAAGATGTGATTGTGAAGCATTTTGTGGATTCTCTTGCCCTTCAGAAGATTAATGTTTCACGTGAAACATTTTCCAACTGGTGTAAAGGAAAGCGCTGTATGGATGTCGGAACAGGGGCGGGATTTCCGGGGATTGTTTTTGAAGATTGCCTTTCCGGAGATTCTTCTTTCCCTTTCGGACTCTTTGCAAAAACGCATTCATTTTTTAGAGGAACTGGTGGAGAAACTTGGTCTTTCCGGAGTGGAATTCTATCACGGAAGAGCGGAAGATCTTGGACGGAATCCGATGCATCGGGAACGATATGACCTTGCAGTATCCCGTGCGGTTGCGAATCTGTCCACTTTGAGTGAATATGATCTTCCTTTTGTAAAACAGGATGGTTATTTTATTGCCATGAAATCCGGGAATCTCGATGCGGAATTGGAGAAAGGAAGAAAAAGCAATTCATCTCCTCGGAGGGAAGCTCGTGGCGATAGAGGAATATACGCTTCCGGAAACGGATATTGCGAGGACGCTTCTCCTGATTCGAAAAGTGGAAAGTACGGCAAAGAAATATCCGAGAAAAGCGGGAATTCCGGCAAAGGAACCTTTGGGCTAAGAAAAACGGGAGAAAGAAGGGAAGAGAAAAAATGAAAAAAGAGAAGAAAGGAAAGCTGCCGGTATTCGGTGTTGGACCGATCTATGTCATCGTGTGTTTCCTCTTCACTACTACAGCGGTCCTTTTAGATCAATACGGATATTTAGAAAAAGGGAAAATACCCGGTGCGAAAATCGGAATGACGCTCCTGGGCATTCTGTTTATTCTGGGCGGTCTTGGCTTATGGATTAAAGCGGTGCTTTTGCAGAAGATTGGCGAGGAAATCAAAAGAGGAAAGCTGATTACGGACGGCGTTTATTCTCTTGTCAGAAATCCGATCTATTCCGCTTTTCTCTTTGTCTTTACCGGTATTCTATGTTTGTTTTATAATTGGTATTTATTGCTTCTCCCCTTTTTATTTTGGCTTTTTTTAACGGTACTCATGCAATGTACGGAAGAAAAGTGGCTGAAAGAAAAATTCGGAGAAGAGTATACGGAGTATGCAAAAAAGGTCAATAGGGTAATTCCTTGGTTTAGAAAAAAGTAGAAAAACAGGCGTGCACGCTATAAGTCTTGCATGATAAAACGGGATATAGTATAAATGTTTCACGTGAAACATTTGAGAAGGGAAGTGTGTGAGTGGGCAGAATTATCAGCATTACAAATCAAAAAGGCGGTGTGGGAAAAACAACTACCGCATTAAATCTTTCGGCTTCCCTTGGTGAAGCAAAGCAGAAAGTGCTGCTTCTGGACTTTGACCCGCAGGGTAATGCCGGAAGCGGAATTGACGTACGCGATGTAGAAAAAAGCATCTATGAAGTTTTGAGCGGGGAACTTTCCGTTCAGGAGGCCATCCTGGAAAATCGTATTGAAAATGTAGACTTCCTTCCCGGAAACCGCAATCTTGCTGCGATGGACGCAGAATTGGCAAATGAGGAAAATAAGAATTATCTTCTGAAGGAAGTGCTGGACAAGGTGAAAGAGGACTATGATTATGTCTTTATCGACTGTCCGCCCAGCCTTGGAACCTTAACCATTAACGCTCTTACCGCTTCCGATTCGGTGCTGATTCCTATCCAGTGTGAGTACTATGCCCTGGAAGGTTTGCAGCAGATTCTGAATACCATTACGTCAGTCAGAGAAGCACTGAATGAGGACTTGCGGATAGAAGGTATCCTTTTCACGATGTATGACAGTAGAAATCTGCTTTCACAGGATGTTGTGGCTGCGGTAAAAGGACATTTTCCGGTGCACCTTTTTGAAACGATTATTCCTCGAAATGTACGACTTGCGGAGGCACCCAGTCATGGCCTTCCCATCAATCTTTATGACAGTTCCTCAAGCGGCGCAGAGGCCTACAGAAGGCTTGCCGGAGAGGTTTTGGAACGGGAGTTATAATTTTCTCTTTGAAAGCGACCGCTATGAAATCGGGAAAAGAGAGAAAACTGTGTTGAAAAACGTGTAGAACGAAAGGGCAGGGAGTGTGTATGGCAAAGCATGGTTTAGGAAAAGGGGTGGACAGTTTATTCACTGTGAATCCTCAAAAGACGGAAGTCGCGAAAGGGAAGAAGGAAAACTCGTGAAGATTTCCCTTGTTCAACCGAATCCGGAACAACCCAGAAAGCGTTTTTCCGAGGAAGAACTGAAAGAACTTTCCGAGAGTATCAGGCAGTACGGTGTGATTCAACCTTTACTGGTAAAGAAACAGGGCCCGATTTATGAAATTATTGCCGGAGAGCGGAGATATCGTGCGGCAAAGATGGCAGGACTCACGGAAATCCCCGTGCTTATACGGGATTATGATGAAAAACGCAGTAAAGAGGTTGCTATCATCGAGAATATCCAGAGAGAGGATTTAAATGCGGTTGAAGAGGCGCTTGCCTATCAAAATTTAATCAATACCTATCAACTCAGCCAGGAAGAACTTGCGGAAAGACTTTCCAAGAAAAAGAACAACCATTACAAACAGTTTGCGTCTTCTGAAACTCGAGGAGGAGATACTCCGCTATATTCGGGAAGGAAAGTTGAAGGAGGGACACGGAAGGGCGCTCCTACAGTTTCCCGAAGGCGAGAATCGTATTCAACTTGCAAAGGAATGCATCGAAAAGAATCTGAGTGTCAGGGAGATAGAGAAAAGCACAATCTTTGGAGAAAGGAAAGGGAAAGGAAAAGAAGAAATCCCTAAACAGGCAATTCAGCAGCATTTTCAAAGATTTGGAAAATAAAATGGGAGAAAGCCTGCAAACGAAGGTGAAGATTATCCCGCAGAATGAAAATAGAGGAAAGTTGGAGATTCAGTATTATTCCAAAGAAGACCTGGAACGGATTTTTGAAATGGTAGAGGGAAAGGGTAGAAGATAAAATGGGTGTTGTAAGCAAGTTGATTGAGAATGCGCTTCCGCTTTTTTTGATTCTCAGTTTGGTTTTATCATTTATTTCTCTTATCTTTGCCATCCATGCGGAGGCAAAGTATAAGAAGCTGTACAGGCAGTATGATTATTTTATGCGAGGAAAGGATGCAGAGACGCTGGAGGACTATTTTGTTGAGCTACAGCGTCATGTGGAGAAGTCGGAGGATCTCCTGGAAGATCAGAGGGAAATGTTAAAGGTACTGCATAACAACAACCGCTCCGCCTTTCAGAAGATGGGTTTGATTCGATACAATGCCTACAGCGGTTTGGGAGGAAATCTTTCCTTTGCACTTGCCATTTTGAACTATGACAATTCCGGTTTCGTTTTAAACTCCGTTCACTCTAATGAAGGGGGATTCCTCTATATCAAGGATGTGGAAAAGGGCAGCACAACGGTGGAACTTGGTGCAGAGGAAAAGCTTGCTCTGGAAGAAGCGCTCGGTTACAGAAAGAAAAAAGAATGAGCAGGTCGGAGAGCATGCACGAAGTAAGCGAAGCGGAAACGGCGGATGAAGGAGAGTCCTTTCGTGAATATTGGATTTTATAAGAAAAAAAGATTTTGGACAAAAAAAAGAGGGAGAGCTTTTCTATTGGGCGGCATTTTTCTTGTCGCTCTCCTTTTTTATTTTCTCCATGCCTATCAATCGATGGACAAGAATAGTCGTGTGTATGCCAATATGGGAGAGTCCAGACTTCCCTACCTTTATACCATGATAGGGGGGAAAAAGCGGAATCCGCTTCATGCTTATTTTCAGGAGCTGGAAGGAGCTACCGTAAGAAACAGTGTGGCGGTGCTTCCGGAGGACAGAAAACTCTCTTTTTATGTTGATGCAAAAAAGAACGGCATTACTGCGGCAAAGTATACGATACGGAGTCTTGACGGTACGGATCTCATTGAGAAGGACGGAACGGTGGATATTCGGAAAGAAGGAGAGGGATTGCAGCTCACCTTGCCGATACAGAATCTGGTGGAAGAGGGAAAAGAGTATCAACTGCGCCTGCGCCTGGAAATGGGGGAAACGGCGGTATATTACTATACCCGTATTCTTGCCGGAAAAGAAAAGATGGCGGAGGATATGCTTTCGCTAGGGGAAGACTTCACGCGGAAGAGCTTCTCCAAGACGGAGGCAAAATCTCTTACTACCTACCTGGAATCGGATGATACGATGGATAATCAGGACCTGTCCCATGTGAATCTGCACTCTTCGTTTCAACAGATTACCTGGGGGGATACCGGGATGAGTCTGGACGGGGAGCCGGAAATCAGTTTAAAAGAAGTAAACGGAATCATGGGGATGGTACAGGTACGCTATGCATCGAAGGCAACGGACAGTGACGGAAACACCCACCGCTTCTTTAATGAAGATAACTATGTAATGCGCTATGACAGCCAGAGAATTTATCTTATGGATTTTGACCGAAGGAGCACGGAAATCTTTGACGGACAGGCATTTCGCTTTAAGGATAAGAAGATTCTCCTCGGGGTGGATCAGACGGAAGATATCCAGTTAGCTTACTCCGATACAAAGAGTTTTTATGCCTTTTCGAAGGGCAATGCGCTTTATCGATTGGGCAGTGAGCGAAATCTGACCCGTATTTTCACCTATCTTACCGAAGAAAACAATCATTTCCGGGGAGACTTCCTGGATCACGGTATTCGCATCATGGATGTGAAGAATAACGGAGATGTGGACTTTCTGGTATACGGATATATCAGCAGAGGAAGTCATGAAGGCTATACGGGAATCGTTTTCTACACATACAACAGTTCGGAAAATACGGTCGTGGAAAATTTCTTCTTACCTCTTTCGGAAAACAAGGCGGAATTGGAAGAAAGCCTGAATCGACTGGTATATCAGGCGGGCAGTAAGATGTTCTACTTGTATTATCGTGGCAAATGTATATGGCATCGATACGAACAGTTTTGAGGTCTTAACCCTAGTGTCCTCTGTCTCTATGGATGAGATTGCTTCCAGTGATAACGGACAATACCTTTCCTACGGGGAAAATGAGAGAAACACCGAGCTGAAGAAGAGCGTTTTGCTTCGAAACTTAAAGACGGACAGGACGGAAAATATAGCGGAAGAGAACCGTTTATTTAAAATCATCGGTTTTATAGAGCGCGATCTCGTTCTTGGCGTGGCGGACAGTAAGGAAAGTACGGAATGGGATCCGCAGGGAGAAATTCCGGTTTCGGAAATTCGTATTGTCGCTCCAAACGGGGAAGTAAAGCTCTCCTACAAGAAGGAGAATTTATATTATGCGAACTTCTCCATCGAAGCGAACCAGCTCCGTTTCGATGAGTATACACATGATGAAAACGGGTATCATTATGCCGGAAAGGATAGCGTCCTCTCCAATAAGGGGAAGGAAGAAGAGCAGAGTATAAAGCCGGAAAGTAAAGTTTCAGGGAGCTTTGGAAAGCAGTTCTCTCTTCCGATGCTTGGAAAAGGGGAAGGAAAAGTGACCGTGCTCAGTCCGGAAAAGTTTTCCATAGAAAAGGCAGGTTCAATCGAGTTACAGGAGAATCGTGATTTGAAGCAGGAAGGCTTCTTCGCCTACTCTCTCGGCAGCTATCGGGGATGTTTTAGGAATATGGAGATGGCGATCTCTTCCATCTATGATAATTTCGGTTATATTCTGGACGGGCAGCAGAGAATGATATGGAACAGGACGGATAGACCGAGCGTGATGGTTGGAAAGGCGCGGGAAGATGAAGTAACGAACTTTATTTCGGAAATTCCGGATGTAAGAAGCAGTTTACAAACCGAACAGGGACAGCTTTTGAATCTGTACGGGGTGAGTCTGAATGCGACCTTATATTATACGGCGAAAGGCTATCCTTTGATGATTCGACTGGATAACCGATGGGAGCTGATTACGGGATACAATGGAAGTCAGGTCACGGTCTACACGCTGGGAGGAAACGGAGCGCCGATGATTATGAAGAAAGAGGATGCCGCAGCGCGTTATGACAAAGTGCATAATGCTTTCTTTGCCTTTCTTCCTTCATAAAGGTTGAACCGTAAAGGAGTGTAGCGCACTGCAAAGTCGTGTACCGAAAAAGGGTGTAGCGTACTGTAAAGGAGTGTACTGTAGCGTAAAGGCGTGTAGCGGGGTGATTACTGCATTGAAATTCCCTCGAACTTATGATTTTTCTTTCAGTAACTCTTCGATTCCGTCGCTCACTAAGGCGAAGTCAGAGAGGCTGAGCGTTTCTCCGCGGACGTTTTCGGGAAAAGAGAGGGAGCTGAGGAGTTCCTGCAATGCCTTTTTCTCTATCCGGAAGCCGGCAGAGAGGGCATTCACCAGGGTTTTCCGTCTTTGCATAAAAGAGAACTTGATTGTTTTGAAAAGAAGCGCCGGGTCAGCAACTGCTACCGGTGCTTTTTGATGGAGTTTCAAGGAAATAACCATGGAGGAGACATTCGGCCTTGGAATAAAGCAGTGTGGCGGAACTTCCTGTACGATTTCAGGCCGGGTATAATACTGTACGGCAAGGGAAAGAGCGCCGTAGTCCTTCGTTCCGGGAGCGGCTTTCATACGAAGGGCGACCTCTTTTTGTACCATGACGGTGATGGAATCCAGAGGGAGTTTTTTCTCAAGAAGGAGAGCAGAATCGGAGTGGTGATGTAGTAAGGAAGGTTCGCTACGACTTTCACATGGGGGAAAGCGGGGTGGGCTGCAATGATTTCTTGAAAGTCCACCTTCAGTGCATCGGCATGGAGCAGCAGAAAATTATCTTGTGTAGCAAGATTTTCTTCCAGGATGGGAATCAGCTTATCATCAATTTCGACAGCAACAACGAAGCCGGCTCTTTCACAGAGCGCCTCCGTGAGAGTGCCGATACCCGGACCGATTTCTATCACCAGATCTTCTTTTCCAATCGCGGAAAAATCTAAAATATGTTCCAAAACGGAAGGATCGATTAAAAAATTCTGCCCGAATTGTTTCTTGAACTGGAAATTGCTTTTCTGTAAAACGGCAATGGTTTCTTTGGATTGAACAAGCTTTGCCATGCATTCCCCCTTCTTGCACAGTTTCTTGGAATATTGCCATAGTTTCCGGAAGAAAGCAAGTATGGAAGGAAAAAGCGTTCGTGCGCGAGCGCTTTTTTTCTATAAAAACTCTTCGCTAACCACTTCCGCTTTTATAGGCTTTCCGTTATACTAGGAATAGCGATTTTTTTTATCCCGAGTGTCGCATATCGGGCGGGACTCGTTTGCAATAATATACGGAGGAATCCATGTTTTCACTGATTTCAAATGATATAGGAATAGATTTAGGTACTTCCAGTATCCTTGTTTATATAAAAGGGAGAGGAGTGGTTCTGAAAGAGCCCTCCGTGATTGCCGTAAACAAAGAAAACAATGATGTTGTAGCGTATGGAGAGGATGCGCGCCTCATGCTCGGGCGCACTCCGGAGAATATTTCCGCGGTTCGTCCGCTCAGGCAGGGTGTGATATCGGATTACACGCTGACGGAGGAGATGTTAAAGTATTTTATCAACAAGGCGGTAGGAAGAAGAACACTCAGAAAGCCCAGAATCTGTGTGTGTATTCCGAGCGGTGCAACAGAGGTAGAGAAGAAAGCGGTGATGGATGCGGCGAGCCATGCCGGAGCAAGAGAAGTCAGCATTATCGAGGAGCCTGTTGCCGCTGCCATCGGAGCCGGAATTGATATCAATAAGGCGCAGGGGAAACATGATTATCGATATCGGCGGAGGGACGGCGGATATTGCCGTGATTGCCCTCGGAGGTCCGGTGGTTTCCGAGTCCATCAAGGTTGCCGGTGATGATTTTGACGAAGCGATTCTCCGTTATATGCGAAAGAAGCACAATCTTCTCATCGGAGAGAGGACTGCGGAAGACATCAAGATCAATATCGGCTGTGCAAGTAAGCGGCCGGAAAATGTGACGATGGAGGTCAGAGGACGAAACCTTGTGACGGCATTACCGAAAACCGTTGTAGTGAGTTCGGATGAAATGATGGATGCGTTACTGGAGCCGGCGGGGATGATTGTGAATGCCGTACACAATGTCCTGGAGAGAACGCCGCCGGAGCTCGCTGCGGATATCTATGAAAGAGGCATCGTCATGACGGGGGGAGGCGCCCTTCTCTACGGTCTGGATAAGCTCATGCAGGAGAAAACAGGCATTACGACGATGCTTGCAGAGGATCCGCTTACAGCAGTAGCGATTGGAACGGGTAAAGTCCATTGATATGGCGGGCGATGATGATGACTTCTAATCCCTGAAGGGGTCAAGAGATGGAAGAATTAGAGGGAAGCGTCAGCCACATCGTATTTCGAAGTGAAGATAGTGGATATACGGTTTTTACGATAGAGGATAAGGGAGAAGAAGTCACTTGTGTAGGCAGCTTCTCCCATATTGCCGTATCTGAAAGAGTAAAGATGCAGGGCAGGTGGAAGGAACATCCCGTTTACGGAAAGCAATTTTTTATAGAGCGCTTTGCACTGCTTCCTCCGGATACCCTGACAGGGATTGAGCAGTATCTTGCTTCCGGTGCGGTGAAGGGAATAGGAAAGACCATTGCGAAAAGGATTGTGAAGGAATTTAAAGAAGACAGCCTGCGCATCATGGAGGAAGAACCGGAAAGGCTTGCAGAGGTACGAGGCATTTCGGAAAGAATGGCAAGAGATATCGCGCATGAGCTTGTCGGAAAGAAAGACAGGCAGGATGCCGTGTTTTTCCTACAGGGACTAGGCATTGGTCCACAACTGTCCTACAAGATTTATCAGCATTTTCAGGGAGAAATCTATACGATTCTTCGGGAAAATCCTTATCGTATAGCAGAAGAACTGGAAGGAGTGGGATTCAAAGCGTTGCGATCATATTGCAAAGCGGGTCGGCATTGCGGAAGATTCCGCCTTTCGTATGCAGGCCGGAATCAGCTATACCCTGCTTCAGGCTGAGTTGCAGGGGCACTGCTATTTACCGATGGATCTCTTAAAAAGAGAAGCGGAACGCATTCTCGAAATGTCGATCCCTGACTTTTCGGGCATTCTCACGGACTTACAGCTTTCCGGTAGAATCAAGATTTTGGGAGAGGCAATCTATAGAGCGTCAACCTATTACAGGGAAAGGCGTGTTGCATCGAAACTATACAGTTTAAATGTTTCGGAAGAGGAAGGATATTCGGAAGGCTGGAAGACTGCTATAGAGAAGCTTTTTACGAAAGAGAAGCTGGACTTGGACCCCTTACAAAAGGAAGCGGTTTACTTTGCGGCGAAGTCCGGTATTCTTGTCCTTACGGGAGGCCCCGGAACAGGAAAGACGACCACCATAAAAACGATTCTGCATCTTTTTACGGAGCGGGGAAAAAATATTGCACTTGCCGCACCGACCGGAAGAGCGGCAAAGCGGATGGGAGATGCAACGGGATATCCCGCAAAGACCTTGCACCGTCTCCTCGAGTATATGGGGAGAGAAGGCGAGGAAGAGGACGGAGAAGGGAATTTTCCAGCCTCTTCCAACGAAATGAGGACAATCCCGTCGATGCCGACGTGGTCATTGTGGATGAGATGAGTATGGTGGATCTCTATCTTATGGATGCCCTTTTAAAGGCTCTGCGTCCCGGGACGAGACTGATCTTAGTAGGGGACAGTAATCAGCTGCCCTCCATCGGCGCAGGAAATGTCCTTCGGGATATCATCGACTCCGGCTCGGTCAGTACCGTTCAGCTAAAAAAGATTTTCCGTCAGGCGATGGAATCGGATATCGTGGTCAATGCGCATAAGATTAATGAAGGGATTGTGCCGGACCTTACGAAGAAGTCCAAGGATTTTCTCTTTATCAGAGGAACGGAGCCCGAAAAAATCATTTCGGACATTGTCGTTCTGATGAAAGAAAAGCTGCCGAAGTACTTGCAGATTGATCCGCTTTCGGTGCAGGTGATGTCCCCCCAGAAGAAGGGGGCGCTCGGCGTGGAAAACTTAAACCGTTATCTACAGGAGCACCTTAACCCCAAGGACAAGAACAAGGCGGAGAAAGAGTTATACGGTACGCTGTTTCGTCTCGGAGATAAGGTGATGCAGGTAAAAAACAATTACCAGTTGGCCTGGGAGATTCCCGGAAAGTACAATCTGCCGATAGAGGAAGGAGAGGGAATCTTTAACGGCGATATCGGTCGGATTTCCGAGATTGATCACTATGCAGAGACGATCACCGTTTTTTTCGAGGAAAGAAGAGTGGTTTATGCCTTTAAGGACTGTGAAGATCTGGAACTGGCCTATGCCATCACGATTCATAAGTCACAGGGCTCGGAGTATGATGCCGTGCTTCTTCCGATGTATCGGGGACCGCAGATTTTGATGACGAGGAACCTTCTCTATACCGCCGTCACACGGGCAAAGTCTTGTGTCTGTCTTCTCGGAGATCCGCACATCTTTCAAGCGATGGTGCGGAATGAGACGGAGCAGAAACGGTATTCCGGACTCAGTGCGGAACTGAAACTGGTGAAGGAGCAGATGGACGGACCGGGATGAAAAGGACGGAAAGGGTTACGTATGGCAGAGTGGGAAAGATGGAAAGAAGGAATTCTTAATGCGGTTTTTCCGAGAAGGTGTATCCTCTGCGACGAAGTGTTGGAGGAGGAAGGTGCCTTCTGCTCTTCCTGCGGGAAGAAAGAGCCTCTGACGGGAGAGCCTGCTTGTATCCGTTGCGGAAGAGGGATTTTACGGGATGAGGAGAGCCTCTGTAAGAACTGTAAGGAACATCACTTTTCTTTTCAAGGCGGGATGATTCTGTATCAGCTTAGTGAAGAGGTGGAGGATGCCATAGCGGAACTCAAATATAAAGGAAGAAAAGATAAAGGAATTTTTTTGGAAAGCGTGCCGGGGAGATTTTTTGTAAAAAACTGCAAGCCCTTTCCATAGATGGAATCTTCCCGGTTCCGATTCATCGGGATAGAAGAAAAAAAAGAGGATATAATCAGGCGGAGGTCATCGGAGAAGCGCTTGCGAAGGAATGCGATATCCCCATCTATAGTGCATATTTGACGAGAGACAAGAAAACAAAGGCTTTGAAAGAGTTGAATCCGATGGAGCGGATGCAGAACCTGCTTTCCGCGATGGCGTGCGAGAATCTCCCGAAGGAAGTTAAGAAAGTACTGCTTGTGGACGATATCTTTACGACAGGAGCGACGATGGAAGCCTGTGCAAGAAAACTACTGGAAAAGGGAGCGGAAGAAGTGTATATTCTTGCCATTGCCGCAAGAGCGGATCGATAAAAGAAACATTGTTTTTTCCGTTTAGGAAGAAAGTTTGTGTAGAGCTTGAAAGAAAGGGAAGAAAATGAAAGAAAGAGAACGGTCAGCGGGTGTCCTTATGCCGGTATTTTCTCTACCGGGAGAATACGGAATCGGGACATTCGGAAAAGAAGCAAAACAGTTTATTGATTTTTTGAAAGAAACGGGGAATAGCGTATGGCAGGTTCTCCCGATGGGGCCGACAGGGTACGGAGATTCTCCTTACCAGTCTTTCTCCAGTTTTGCCATTAATCCGTATTTTATCGACCTTGAGACGCTAGAGGAGGAGGGGTTTCTCACAGAGGAAGAACTGCATGAGGAGAAGCTCGCTTTCGCGTCTTCAGAAGAGAAGATTCGATACGGTTTACTTTACGAACGACGTTTTCCGCTTCTTCGGAAAGCATACGAGAGATGGAAGGCGGCGGGGGGAAACGCTTCCCTGCTTCTTTCCAACTTGCAGAAGGAAACGCTGGATTACTGCATGTTCATGGCATTGAAAGAGGAGTATGCGTCCTGTCCCTGGCAGGAATTTCCGGAAGCGTTACGGAACAAAGAAGCGTCCGCTGTGCAGACATTTTTGGAGGAACATAGAGAGGACGTCGCCTGCTATGCTTTTATGCAGAAAAAGGCGGAGGAACAGTGGCGTGCGCTTCGAGACTATGCGAAGGAATGCGGTGTGCAGATTCTCGGGGATCTTCCGATATACTGCGCGATGGACAGTGCGGATGTCTGGGGCAATCGGAAGATGTTTGACTTTAGCGAGGGAGAAAAGGGCTATCCCGGTTTCATTGCCGGTGTTCCGCCGGATGCCTTTTCAGAGACAGGACAGCTCTGGGGAAATCCGCTCTATGACTGGGACACACAGAAGAAGGAGGACTATCTCTTCTGGTGTAAGCGGATGGAGTATTGTTTCCGCCTCTATGATATTCTTCGGGTAGATCATTTCCGCGGCTTTGCGTCATACTATGCCGTACCTTTTGCTGCGGAGGATGCGATTCACGGCGAGTGGAGAAAAGGGCCGGGGAAGGACTTGTTTTTCGCTTTTCACCGCTATTTTCAGAAAGAGAGCCTGCCTGTCATTGCGGAAGACCTGGGCGTCATTACCGACGATGTGAAGGAGCTGATGCAGGAAGTAGGGTATCCGGGCATGAAGGTTTTACAGTTTGCCTTTGGTTCCGATTATGAAAATACCTATCTTCCCCATACGTTTACGAATGACTGTTCCGTAATGTATACTGGAACGCATGATAATGACACTCTTACACACTGGTTTCAGACCATCGGGGATTGGGAAAGAGGACGGATTTATCACTATCTTTCCCGTTCCGAGAACGATTGGAATGCCATGCCCGAACTTTTGATTAAAGAAGCGATGTCGAGCACTTCCTATCTCTGCATTATTCCGATTCCGGACTATCTGAACTTACAAGAGGAGGGGAGAATCAATGCTCCGGGAACAGACCAGGGAATTGGCAGTGGAGAATGAAGAAGGAGGCTTTCTCGGTGGAGAAAAAGCAGCTTATTCGGGATATTCTGGAGACTTACGGAAGAAATCGTAAGGAAAGGGAGAAATAAATTTATAGATTAATTAAAAAAATTCGATATAATGGAATATCTTTATAGTTTATAAGCAGATTCGTGTCATAAGTGGATTCTTGTCATAAGCGGGTTCTTGTAAAGAGCGCGTACATTTTCTTTGGAGAAGAGGAAAGAAAAGCCGTTTTGTCGATATAAGGTTGGAGGAACAGGTGGGGAATAAAAGTCTATTTCGAGAATAGGGAACAGTCTTTTTCCGGTATTACTGGTATTTTTTATCGCGCTCTTCTCTCTTTGGTCTCTGATGGAAGTAAACGGAAAAAAGACGGACAAGAAGTATAAAATCCTAAGAGACATGACCGTCGAAGTGAAGCATCCGGATGGTACGGAAGACCGCTATGACAGCAAGCTTTTTACCTATCATTCCAAAAAGGATAAGATTACGATACACTTCCCGCTGAAAGAGGAGTGGAAGAAAGAAAATCAGTCCCTTAATTTCTTCTTTTATGGAGGAATTGTGAAGGCATACTATAAGGATAAGCTCATTGCCACTGCCGGGGAACATCTGAAGCGGCACATGATTGGGCATCTTCGGGTTTTCATTCCGGTTCCGGAGGAAGCTTTTGGCGATGAGATACGGGTGGAGATTCAGCCGGGGATGGATTTTATGGAGGATACCTTCCATGCACCGGTTTTGATGCCGGTGCAGGATGCCCTGTATTTCCCGATTTTACACAATGAATCCTCCTTTGCTTTTTTCTATATGCTGTTCATAGGTAGTTATGTCGGCATCATTATCCTGGGGTACTTTTATTTCACGGAGGAGTATGCCAAAGAAGGCTTTTGGTTAATGCTTTTGATCAATAGCATTATCGCCTGGTATATGGGAAATTCCGGGATGATTTACGCGGTCAATGCAAATGAAGACTTTAATGCCGTTGTGGAATATATCGGGATGTATATGCTATTTTTTAGTGCGCCCCTTTATAGTAGCTATGAGACGACCCGTCCCGGAGTAAAGCGGTATCTGCGAACGGCAGGGACTCTTCTTAGCCTCGTATTTTTCATCTGTCTGATTCTGTATCTTCTTCCGACAGGCTATACTTTTGTACATCACTTGAGAGTTGCGCAAGGCGTGCAGATTGTCATGGTTTTTTCTTCGCTCCTCTCTCTTCTTTTCCCTGGAAAACGGAATAAGAGAACAGCGGATTACATCATGCAATATGGCTTAATTTTTGTTGCTTTTTTCGGCATCTTAGAACAGGTTCGTATCATCTTTGCGACGCGTATTACGGAAAATTTCCCGGGATTTCTCCGCTGGTTTGCCGCAGCGCCATTTGCAAAATGGCTTTTATTTATCCTGGTTCTGACCTTCCTTTCTTCCTATGCTTTTAAAGTGAGTTATATCGTTGAGAATACCCTGGCGGAGAAACAATTAAAATCACTTGCGTATTCCGATAACTTGACCAAGATGGGAAATCGGCAGTATTTACAAAAAGAACTGGACGAATTGGATAAAGAGAAGAATCCGGATTATGCGGTCATCTTTATGGATGTCAATGATTTAAAATATACGAATGATCACTTCGGACATGAGGCGGGAGATCAGTTGCTTCGCATGGTGTCCAGCGCCATCAAAGAAGCAATGAAAAATAAGAATGGATTTTCCGGACGAAACGGAGGAGACGAATTCCTTGCCGTGCTGCGTTCCTCAGTAGAGGCAACAGGAGTTTGTGCCCGTATCTTAGAAGTGCTGGAAAGAATACGGATAGAGAAAGAAGTACAGTTCCCTGTGAGCATTGCTGTGGGAATTGCTGCATATCATGAAGTTACGGAAGAAATCCGGAGCGAGGGAAAGGGAGAAGCCGCGGTGACCAGTGATGTGATTCGGACGGCGGACAAACGGATGTATGAAGAGAAATTAGCGACGAAAAAAAGTCGTTACCGTGCTGAAGCGTAAGGAGAAAATATATTAAAAATATTTGTTATATTACAAAAATTCCAAGTCGATATTAATAATTGAATAGGATTTTTTTCCTGTTCATACTGTAGAGACTGGGGTATAGAGATGAAGCAGAAAGATTCGTTTTGGAGTAAAAATAAGACTTTTATTTTACTCTTTATTTCCGTTCTAACGGGAATCTTTTTGCTACGCTCTTTTTTAAGCATTATGGCGAGGGTTCCGGAGGAGAATTACCGGGTTCTTAACCATATTACGGTAGAAGTGGAAGATCAGCAGGGAAAGGTAGAGACCTTCGACAGCCATCTTTTTAATTTTACTTCTTGTCAGGATAAAATCACGATGCACATACCCCTGGAAAAGGCCTGGGAGAAAGAAAATCAGTCCATTAATTTCTTTTTCTATAACAGTGTGGTGAAAGCATACTACAAGGACCAATTGCTTGCGACGTATGGAGAGAATCTGAAGCGGCACATGATCGGAAAGCTATTAGTGAGTATTCTGGTTCCGCCGGAAGCCTTCGGAGAGGAAATCCGCGTAGAGATTTTTCCCAAAATGCATTTTATGGAAAATAACTTTCGATGCGCCTGTCCTGATTAATGACAGGGACGCTATGTTCTTCACGATTGTAGGACAGGAGACATCCTATGCCCTCTTCGTGATGACCCTGATTGCGACATTTCTCGGCATGGTCATCTTTCTCTTCTTTTCTCCCAGGCATATCTATGCAAGAGAAGGTTTTTGGCTTATGGCGATGATTTTTGCCCTGACTTTATGGCATCTTGGGAATTCGGGCATGCTGTATAAGTTGAGTGATGATGCCGATTTAAATGCCGTGGGGAGTATATCGGGATGTATCTTCTCCTTCCCTCCGCACCGATTTATGCCAGTTATGAAACAGAACGTCCCCGGGTGAAGAAATATCTCCGGATAGTCGGAAGTATTTGCTCTGCGATCTTTGTTCTTACGCTCGTTTTATATCTTCTTCCGACGGGCTATACCTATGTGTGGAATTTGCGTTGGGCGCAGGCATTACAGCTCGTGATACTCCTGTCCTGTGTACTCAGTTTGATCTTCCCCGGCAGGGCGACAAAGAACAGTTCCGACCGTATCCTGGAGAAAGGACTTGTCGTTGTGGCTTTACTGGGCGTCCTGGAGCAGCTGCGGTTGATTCTCTCTGCGAGTGTGAACGACAGGTGGCCGTCCTTTATGCAGACCTTTGTGAAAATCCGTTTCTCCAAGGTCCTGATTATTGTGATGGTTTTCGTCTTCATTACGTCCTATTCCTTCAAGCTCATTCTGATTTTGCAGAAAAATCTGGAAGACGAACATTTACGGGTTCTCGCTTTCTCAGACAGCCTGACCTTGCTTGGAAATCGGCAGTATCTTCAGAGAAAGCTCGATCTGATGGATAATCAGAAGGCGGAGGATTACGGGGTGATCTTCATGGATATCAATGACTTGAAGTTTACCAATGACCACTACGGGCATGACAGTGGAGATAAGTTAATCCGTATGGTTGCCTCCGCCATTAAAGATGCGGTCGATCCGGCAGGAGGGTTCTGCGGTAGAAACGGAGGCGATGAGTTTATCGCGGTAGTTTCTCCGGAAGGGTCCATCTTTAGCGTAGCAGAAAAGATTCAGGAGAATCTGGAGGCGCAGAAAGAGAAAGAGAGAGTGAAGTTTCCGGTCAGTCTCTCTTTAGGTTTGGCAACCCACAGTGAGCTTTCTGCCGAGGCACATCTGCAAAGGAAAGACTATGTTACGTCAGACTATGTGATTCGCAAGGCGGATTACCGTATGTATCAACATAAGTGTCAGGTGAAGCAGGCGAGAATCGCAAAAGAGTCGTAAGTAAGACCTAGACTATTTCTTTGCGTTTCCACTTTCTCTTTTGTGCTCTTTTGTTTCTTCCTGATTTTTGCTTTTTCTCCTCCGCGTTTTTTTCTGTTTCTGTTCTTTTTTCTGTTCTTCTTCCTGTTTCTGTTCTTTCTCCCGCTTTTTCTTTTGCTCTTTTTCTTCTTTTTGTTTAAAGGCGGAATCTTTGTCAATCGCACCGAGCTTTACCATAAAGTCGGAGCGCTTTTCCAGCTCTTTCTTTTCTTCTTTCTTTCCGTATTTCTCCGTGAGGGTCTCTTTCACCGGAGAATAAGTTGGTGCCCAGTCCCAGACGTTCGCCCGGGATTTCTACGCCAAGAGCGGAGAGGGTTGTCGGAAAGTCGTCAAAAGTGGTATATACCCGTTCTTTCTTTTCCTTCACCTTTGCAGCGGCGTTCAGATAGCAGGTATATACCTTTCTTTGGTAGGATTTCGGGACGTCGTTACAGAAATCATGATCCATCGTAGGATGGTCACCGGAGATGACGATGCTTGTGTTGTTATAGAAATCCTGTGCCTGAATCCAGCGTACAAATTCGCTGACCTGCCGGGAAGTGCAGTTAAAGACATTCGCATATTGGTTATCCGGGTAAGTATTCTTGCAGAGGCGGCAGACATATCCGTCCGGAAAGTGTGTATCCACCGTAAGCAGGGTCAGGTTGAAAGGGCTTATCCTCTTTTCGCAGAGTGCAGTGAGTTCCTCTCGAGCATAAGTGAAGAGCTTTTCGTCTTCAAAGCCCCAGTTAACCCAGTAGTTTTTCGGGAATTTATTCTTTCGTTTCCAGTAACTGTAGTCTTCAACCTGGACATTTCCGTGGTCTTTCATGAAGAGTTCTCTCCCGCCGAAGTAACCGACGGAACCGAGGAGGAACTTCTGTGTATAGCCTTCCTCTGCAAAGAATGTCTCCGAGTGCAGTGACGGTAGGGAAAGAAATGTTCCTGACTGTCCATCGAGTTCTGTTCGATGGAAATCTTTAGGGAAGGCCGGTACTCTGTCCGAACATCGCTCCCATCGTCCAGGTTGCGCCGGGCATGGAGATACCGCCATTCCGCTTTTCTCCGGGTCCGGAAAAGTCTTCCCCTTCTTCTTCCGAAAGCTGGGTCAGCTCCGGGAGAAGATTCTCGGGAAAGGCTCCGCCGTGCGCTTTGTCCATAAAGGTCATTTCTGTCGATTCCATATAGATATAGATGAGATTTCTTTTCTTTTCGGGAAAATGAAGAGATACCGTCTTCGGATCCACGTAGTTTTCCTCAATAAATTTGGAAGAGGAAATCTGTGAGGAAAGATAGCTGCCCAGAGAAATGCTATCCCAGGCGTTCGCAATAGTCGCAGAAAAGAAGCCCAGTCCGAAGAGAAAGAAGAGGAAATAGCGCATGCTTTCCTGAGAAAAAGAGGGTATGCGTCGGGAAGTTTTGGAAATTTTTGTTCCTTCTTCTGCCTTCTTCGGGTCTCTTCAGAAGAGGTAGAGTAGAAAAGGAAAACAGAGTAAGGAGAAGGGCGGGGAGCAGAACTGTGAGGAGAAAAAGCTGCACCAGGTGTCCGTTTGCCCCTCCCATCGGTGCCTTGATATGATACAGGATTTCATCGACAGTCAGTTCACTCCAGTTTTGAAGGAGGTACTGCAAAGCGAAGTATAAAAGGATAGAAAAAAACAAAAAAAAGAAAGATAAGAAGGGAGAGGAAAATTCTCCAAACTCTCGGTTTCTTTTTTGATTCCATAGCATTTTCCTGTTTATTTTCCATTATGTAACGCCTCTTTTCTTCCGATTAATAAAACATAAGAATCATACTTCTTTTTGAAAATACTGTAAAGGAAGAGGGAAACCTCATATTTCAAAAAAAGCCGTAAAGAAAGGAAGAAATCCTGCATTTCAAAGATATGCAAAGGAAGAGAAATCCTACATCTTTTTTAAAAAAATGCATAAAAACTATTGCCAGAAAAGAACAGGAAACCGTATTATATAAAAAGTTATAAAAGTTTGTCTTAACAAAGTATAGATAGAGGAGTTTGCAGACCGATGCGAGTAAAAAGAGAACAGCTGGAGTTTCTGAAGAAATTCAGATATATCGTAGAGAATGAAGAATATAAGAAGTTAAAAGAAGTTCCGAGACACGGGAGTACCAATACGTATGCGCATAGTGTAAGGGTTGCTTTGATGGCGTATCGCCTTGCAAAAAAGTGGGGAATGGATGCGGACAGTGCAGGGAAAATTGGCCTGCTGCACGATTTTTGTATGATTGATTATCATAAAGATGACGGAACGTCACACGATGGAAGATGGTATTGTTTCTATCACGGAGAGGATGCGCTGGAGAATTCGGCAAAGCAAAATTTCTATTTAAATCATGTCGAAAAGAGAGCGATTCTCACGCACATGTTTCCCTTGTCCACCAGAATACCGAACAGCAGACTGGCCTATCTTCTGACCTTGTCGGACAAGACGGTGGCTTTGCAGGAATCGCTTCAGAATATCGTGATTGCCTTTCGCTCGCTTTGCGCTATCGGACGGCTTTAACCCAGAAAAAGGCGGTTCATTTTCTGAGAGCCATGCTGAGCTTTTCATAAGAATGTGCAACTTGCAGAGGAACACGCTAAAGCATCAGTGAAGAGCATAATTTCTTTTGCCGAAGAGGAGGGTACCCACACGGACGATGGTGGCCCCTTCTTCTACGGCAACCGTATAATCTCCGCTCATTCCCATGGAGAGTTCTTTCAGGGGAAGAGCGGGGAATTTTTTTTGGAGTTCTTGCAGTTTAACTCGCAAAGCCCGAAATACCGGACGGTTTTCCTCCGGATTCTCCGTAAAGGGAGCAACGGTCATGAGTCCTGTAACTTCGATGTGTGAGAATGTTTCTATAGCGGAGACAGCCTCTTCCAGCGTGTCCAGCATAAAACCGGATTTGCTTTCTTCTTTCGCAACGTTTACTTCCAGGAGTATCCGTGCCGTTTCTCCCTTTTTGCCATATTCTTTCTCTATGCTTTCTGCGAGAGAGACAGAGTCTACGGAGTGAATGAGACAGACTTTCCCGGGAAGATACTTGACCTTGTTCTTCTGTAAGTTTCCAATCATGTGAAAATGCGGACGGTCTTCCTGCATGAGAGGGTCTTCCGTCATCCTCTCATATTTTTCACGAATTTCCTGCACTTTATTCTCTCCGAAATCCCGAATACCGCACTGATAGGCTTCCCGGAGCATGGTGTATGGCTTGGTTTTGGACACGCCGAGGAGCAGAATCTCCTCTTCTTTTCTGCCGGCTTTCGCTGCGGCACGCCGTATATTTTCTTTTGATACTTTGCAGTTCTTTTTCCATAAGACTGTTCTCTTTCCAAAAGACCTTTCTTTTTCGACTTGCAGCAGGCTATCCTTCTTTTCGATTTAAATCCAGGATGAAGTCGACGGCCTTCGGCAGTCCGTCAGAGAGGATATGTTCGGTGATGTGCTTGGCAACCGCTTTCGCTTCCGGCTTGGCGTTACCCATCGCGATACCGAGTCCCACCGACTCCAGCATCTCTACGTCGTTCCACCCGTCTCCGATGGCAGAAACTTCGTCCATAGCAATGCCGAGGCGGTCGATGATTCTCTGAATACCGTGGATTTTCGCGACGCCCTTCTTTGCGATGTCGTAGGACAGACCGTCGGACCAGCGAATCAGGTGGCAGTCCGAGAGTTCTGTTTCCACCGGAGCAACCTGTTCTTTCTTTAGAATCGGAATCAGCATGAGCTGCTCTTTCGTCTTCACTTCGGATAAGGGCAAGAGAGGGGGAACCCCGGTATGGACGTAAGCAAGGGTACGCAGCAGGTCCTCATTGATAAAGTTCGCGTAGAGTCTTCTTTCTTCCAAAAATAAAACAGGGAAGGGATCCTTTTCGAGAAGGGCGAGGAGTCGCTCTACCATCGCTTCCGGAATAGACTCTTTGAGAAGAACTTCCGCAAATTTCGGATCGAAGTAAGGGAGTTCCTGTTCGGGAAGTTCCATCAAAAATTGATATTCTTTCGGTTTGTATCCGGGATTCACAGTGAACTGTGCCTTGGCCCTTTTTGCATCGGGAATATAGTTGTATCCCCCGTCCAGAGTGACAAAGGCATCGAAGTACATCCCTTCTACCAGTCCTTCGTTGTAGATTTCCACCCAGTGCCGTCCGGTTGCAATAGCGCAGTATAAGCCCGCTTCCTGTGCTTTACGGATAGCAAGTTTCGTGGACTCCGGAATCACACCGGTTTCAAACGGGCGCAGTGTCCCGTCTATATCAAAGAAATAATTTTTATCATCGTGCTTACTTCCTTACTGCTCTCTTTTATTGGTAGATAGTGGTGGCCGGAGGAGAAGGAAGAAGGGACTTACCCTTCTTCGTTTTGTGGAGCGGATTCCGTTTCTTCCGTAGCCGGAAGAGAACTGCTGCTCTCCTTTAAAGCATTCAGTAAGCCGCTCATATTCTGGAGATCGGAAGGAATGATGATCTTCGTCGAGCGACCGTTTGATACCTTGGTAAAGGTTTCCAATGCACGAATCCGGAGAACCGCTTCATCGGCACGGGCTTCCCGCAGGAGACGGATTCCCTCGGCTTCCGCTTTCTGTACATCGAGAATCGCCTGTGCCCGACCTTCCGCCTCACGGATTTCTTTTTCTTTCTGCGCTTCTGCGGCAAGAATGGTTTTCTGCTTTTCCGCTTCCGCGTTCAGGATAGCGGCCTGTTTGTTTCCTTCTGCGGTCAATACGGCAGACTGCTTCTTCGCTTCTGCAAGAGTAACGGACTCTCTCTTTTCCCGTTCCGCTTTCATCTGCTTCTCCATCGCTTCCCGAATCGCGTCCGGCGGAAGAATGTTTTTCAGCTCCACACGGTTTACTTTGATTCCCCAGGGGTCGGTTGCCACATCCAGTAAAGAACGCATCTGGGTATTAATCTCATCACGGGAAGTTAGAGTCGTATCCAAATCCATAGAACCGATGATGTTACGAAGGGTAGTCGCCGTTAAGTTTTCAATGGCGGCGATGGGATTCTCTACACCGTAAGCATAGAGTTTCGGATCCGTAATGACGAAGAAAACAACGGAGTCGATCCGCATGGTCACGTTATCTTTCGTGATAACCGGCTGTGGAGGGAAGTCGGCAACCTGTTCCTTTAAATTGATGCGCTTTGCGATACGGTACATAAAAGGAATCAGGAGGTGTACGCCGGGTCTCCAAACGGAGTGAAAACGACCAAGACGCTCTACAACCATAGCGCAGGCTTCCGGAACAATACGAATCGTAGATAGAAATAGAAATAAAAGAACGATAAAGAACAGAACAATGAACGGCATGATTTTCTTCCTTTCTCTTTGTAAGAATCAATCAATGGATAAGATGGAATCTGTTTTTTTGAAAACTGCTTTTTTTCGGAAGTGCTCTCCGGAAGCTACCTCCCTTTCGGGTAATTCCCGGGCTTTGTCTTTGTAAAAGCATTGTGGAAGGCAGAGCCCGCCGGAGCGGAAGAAGACATCCCGGCAGGGGAAGCACCGTATCTTGGAGCGGGAGTGCTGCGCCTTGAAGCGGAGAGGCTTCCGTTTGCCTGCTTTAAAGGATTTACTTTTCCCGAAATCACCGGAGAAGTTCGTTCCGCTGTTCGATTCAAATAGGTGACTTTTCTGTCATTTCCATGGTATTCACAGAAGTCATCCGGAAGGGAGTGAGAACGATTGATAAAGATGCGGTCATCCAGTACCCAGGGTTCTTTCACTATCCTTTTGCAAACAGGACAGAAACGACCGTTTAATCTTCCGTCGCATATTGGACATATCAGCATAGAAACTCCTTTCTTCTCTACACTTTATAACATACTCATCATAACATGATTCTTAAAATAATTAAACAAGGAGAGGCGGAGAAGAATCCCCGTATTTTCTTGAAAGAAAGGGGGGAATCTGCTACTATGTTCAGATAAAAAAAGGAAGTGAACCAGGCTCCGAAGAGCGGGAAAGCACGAGTGAGGGGGAGCGGTCATGGAGAGAAGAGAGTGGTATAGGAAGGCGAGCAACGGGCTCGGAAAGATTTATGAACAACTGTGGCAGGACGAAAAACAGCGGGAGAAGAAAGGCATTGTCTGTGTAATCCACGGAATGCAGGGGCATCTCGGCAGCTATGCGTATCTTTTTCGTGCCTTGGCGGAAGAGGGGTATGTCGTTTGCGGGCAGGACCTGCAAGGGCATGGCAGGAGCGCGTCTGTACCGGGATACTTTGGAGAAAGAGACGGCTTTACCTCGATTCTCCATGACGTGCACAGGATGTTGATTGAAGTAAGAAGATGGTATCCGGGACTTCCTCTTTTCCTTTTCGGGCATTCGATGGGGTCTTTTGTGGCGAGGGACTACGCGGCGACGTATCCCGGGGACGTTTCCGGCCTGCTCCTCTCCGGCACCGCCGGCCCGAACATTTCTCCTAAGAGGAACGGCAGGCTGCCTTTCGGTGCTTAAGCGGATACGGGGAGGAAAAGCCGAAGGAAAGCAGGAAGGGGCGCTCATGGCGAAGTATTTCTGTAGGGGGATTCGCGAGCCGGAAAGCCTTCTGGATTGGGTGTGCACGAAGAAGGAAGTGCTCTATGGAAAGGTACAGGACCCGCTTCAGGTAGGGTTTACAGTCGGAGCCTATAAAGACCTGGTAGAAGAACTGATGAAGGTCAATCGTGTAGAAGAGATTTTGAAGTTAAAGGCGACACCGATGCTTCTTGTTTCCGGCGGAGCGGACCCTGTAGGAGAGTATGGAAAAGGTCCGGCGACCGTTTACGGTATATTGCATGAGGCGGGAAACCGGGATGTCACGATGCATATCTATCCGGGACTTCGGCATGAAATCTTAAACGAGGATGTACGGGAGGAGGTTATCGCAAGAATGTTACGGTTCTTGCAGGAACAAGTAGAAAGGGGAAAAAATGGAGAAAAAAATACTCTATATCAATAGGAAGGATACTTCGAAAGTGAAAGCCGTGCATGCGGTTGCGCTGGTTCGGAAGGTGAAGATACTGCCCGCTCCGGAAGAGGAAGTACAGGAGCTTCCGGAGGACGCGGAGATCCTTAAGTTTATCGGATTCGGCAGTCAGGAAGTTGGGTCGTTTTTGCAGGATTTAAAGAAAATCGGCATTCGTGTCGATTTAAAGTGCATGGAGACGGAGCACAACAAGGAATGGAGACTTTCCGCACTCCATAAAGAATTGCAGGAAGAGCACGAGTATATGATGAAGGAGTTTCAGAAGACAAAGTAAGACAGGGAAGAAGGATGCCTTCGGATTGGAGAGGATAAACAATGACTGAAGAAGAAAAGAAGAAGCGGAACAGCAGGAAGAAACCGCAGACCTTTGTCGGAGAACTTTTTGAATGGGTAAAAATTTTCTTTGTTGCGGGGATTGCCGCATTTTTGCTGAATAACTTTATCATCGCGAAACTCCACGATTCCCACCGGTTCCATGGAGAATACGATTATGGCAGGCAGCAGGGTCTTCGGCTCCCGTCTCGCCTATCGTTTCGGCGAGGTGAAGAGGGACGATATCGCTATCTTCCTCTATGGCTATAAGTGCAGGAATGACGGGCAGCAGTACCGGGAGACGGATAAAGGGGTGTGCCCTTATGACGGAAGAGAAGATAAGAGGAATCAACCGATTTACTATGTAAAAAGAGTGATCGGTATGCCCGGGGATCATATTGAAATCAAGAAGACGGGCGAGGTGGAAGCGAGCTATATCACAAAATTAAATGTTCGCTCCGCGACAGGGAAGGTTCCGGTCGGAACCGTTTATGTCAACGGAAAAGCCATTCAGGAAAACTATCTTCCGGAACCGATGATTGTCGACGGGAACCAGTTTCCGGAGTTGGATGTTACGGTGCCGGATAACTGCTATTTTATGATGGGAGATAATCGAAACAATTCCGCAGACGCCAGATTCTGGGGAGAGAACCGTTTTGTGAAGCGGGAGAAAATGCTTGCCAAGGTTTATATTTGTTATTGGCCGCTAAACCGTTTCGGTATGGTGAAGTAGAAGAGCGAAGGAGTGCCGGGAAAGAAGAAAGGGAATATTCTTTACCCGGTACTTTTTTTTCACATTTTCAACACAAGAGCGCGGTAGGCTACAAACTGTTTTCTTGTATCCGAGGAAGTGATACAATAATCCCTGTTTACGCCGTTTCATGGTGAGAAATAGGATTCGTATTTTTCATAAAGAAATAGAAGAGGGCAAGAAGGAGGGTTCCATGAGTAAGACAGAAGGACAGAAGTTGGAAGAGCAGTTATGCTTCAAACCGGAGCATATCGCAAAAAAATACCCGAAGGACATGGAGAAGGCAATGGAGTTTGCTGAGGGATACAAGACATTCCTGGATCATTCGAAGATTGAAAGAGAGTGTGTATCCTACAGTGTTTCTCTTGCGGAGAAAGCAGGGTATAAGCCGTTTAAGCGCGGTGTGAAAGGAAAAGCGGGAGACAAACTTTACTTTGTCAATCGGGGAAAGAACCTCTTTCTCGTAACACTGGGAAAGAAGCCGTTGAATGAAGGAATTCATTTCAATATTGCCCATATCGATTCTCCGCGAATCGATTTGAAGCCGAATCCGCTCTACGAGACGGATGAGCTTGCTTATTTTAAGACCCATTACTATGGCGGAATCAAGAAATATCAGTGGGGAACCATTCCTCTTGCTTTGCACGGCAGAGTGATGTTCTCCGACGGAAAGTCCGTGGATTTACATTTCGGAGAGGAAGAGGGCGATCCGGTTCTGGTTATCACGGATCTCTTACCGCATCTTGCAAAGCAGCAGAGTGAAAGAAAGCTCGCAGAAGGACTGAAGGGAGAGGAACTGAATGTTCTTCTGGGTTCCCTTCCGGTGGAAGACAGTGAAGTGAAGGAAGCCTTTAAGTTGAAGGTTCTGTCAATTCTCCATGAGAAGTACGGTATAGTGGAGAAAGATTTTATGCGTGCGGAGCTGACGCTGGTTCCGGCGCAGAAGGCGGTGGATGTCGGTCTGGATTCCTCTATGATAGGGGCTTACGGACAGGATGATAAGGTTTGTGCTTATACGGCTCTTATGGCGGAACTGGACGGAAAGAAGCCGGAGTATACTTCTCTTACCGCTCTCGTGGATAAAGAGGAGATCGGTTCTACGGGAAATACGGGTATGGAGTCGGATGCTCTTCGTCATTTCGTAGAGGATCTCGCCGAGTGTGAAGGCGAAAGAGTAAGGGATGTTCTTCGGAGTTCTCTCTGTCTCTCTTCCGATGTCAATGCAGCGTATGATCCGACCTTCCCGGATGTTTATGAAAAGCGGAATTCCTCTTTCTTTAACCACGGTCCGGTACTGACCAAATACACCGGCGTGAGAGGAAAGGGCGGTTCCAACGATGCTTCCGCGGAAACTATGCAGAAAGTGATTCAGTATATGGATGACGCCGGAATTCCGTGGCAGATTGGAGAGCTTGGAAAAGTCGATGAGGGCGGCGGAGGAACCATTGCAAAGTATATGGGCAATATGGATGTCGATACGGTAGACCTCGGCGTAGCCGTGCTGTCCATGCATGCGCCTTTTGAACTGACAACAAAGCTTGATGTGTACTATACATACAAAGCATTTCTTGCTTTTAATCGTTAAAGGAAAATAGAGTGAGGAGTATTATGAGAAAAAAGAAGTTTTTACTGAGTACGGCGATTCTTGCCATGGCGCTTTTTGCCGCATCTTGCGGAAAGAAAACGGCAGACAGCACAGAGAAGAACAAGGCATCCGCATCGGAGGCGTCCTCCTCCAATGCCAGCCCTTCCACGCTGACAGAGGACAGTCCGGAAATTAAAGAGTTGGAGAACATGAAGGTTCCCGAAGAGCCGAAGGTTTCTGAAATGGGAAAGATTACGCTTCCGGATATCAAGAAGATCAGCGTAACGGTGGCACCGATGAAGGAAGTAACGGATGCGGATGTGACCGCAGCGATTAATCAGGCTTTGCAGCAGGATCTGAAGACCGTTGAGGAGCCTGCGAAGGAAGGCGATACTGTAAATATTGACTACAGCGGTACGATTGACGGAAAGAAGTTTGACGGCGGTACAGCGGAAAAGCAGGACTTGCAGCTTGGCTCCGGACAGTTTATTCCGGGCTTTGAAGACCAGCTGATCGGAAAGAAGGCCGGAGAAAAGGTCACCGTGAAGGTCACTTTCCCGAAAGAATATAGTCAGGCGCCGGACCTTGCCGGAAAAGAAGCGGAGTTTGCCGTTACGGTCAATGCCGTAAAGCGTGCCCCGGAGTTGACCGACCAGTGGGTCAAGGACAACAAAGATACGACCGCGGAGACCGTAGAAAGTTATAAAGATCAGATCAGAGAGCAGCTGAAAGCCAAGACAGAGTTCCGCTATCATTCCACCATTCAGAATGATGCGATGCAGCAGATTTTTGATGAAGCGAAGGTAGAGCCGTCCGAGAAGCTGATGGAGTATGCGAAGGCCTATGTTCTGAATGCGCAGTTAACGCAATATAAGCAGTATGGTATGGGCGCGGCGGATGTCATCAATATGTCCGGAAAGTCTGTCGAGGAGTTCAAGAAAGACGCCTATGCCAATGCAGACAGCTACGCAAAGCAGATTTTCATCATGAGAAAGATTGCGGACGACCAGAAGATTCGTCCGACCGATGCTCTTCTGGATAGTCTTGCCGAAGCGGAATCCTCTCTCACCGGGCAGGAAACGAATCGAATCAAACTCATCGAGCAGTACGGAAAACAGGTTGTAGAGGAAGCGGCTGTTCGGAATGCGGTTATGGAGTACATTGAGTCCCAGATTACGGTGAAGGAAGAAGAACCGTCTATCTCGACAGAAATAGATACGCAGAATAAGACCGGCGAGAGCAAAGGTACGGAAAAGCAGTCGGAAGAGAACAAAGAAACAGAAACGAAGGAGACTAAGAGTCAGGCGAATGAAAAGAAGTAAGAGAAGAGAAAGCGGAAAAAAATGCTTTCTTTTCCCGTCGGAGAATTACAGGGTCTCTTTATGTGAAACACAATAGAGAATAAAGGGAGTGCGGAATACGAAAATCGTATTTCCGCGCTCTTTTTATGCATAACGAGTATCGCGCGGAAAGCTTGCGATATCTCGTCTCTTAACAAGTGGAGTAGATGAAGCCGGAGACGTCTTGTTGTGCCTACAGCAGGATTGACAATTTTTACGTTTTTCTTAAAATTAAAGTGATACATGGAGAAGAGAAGGGACAGAAGAATGCGAAAAATCTGCCAGCGGGATATCTTTTATTATATGAATGAGGAACTTCGGGTTCCGCAAAAGGAAATGTGCCTGATCTTTAATAAAGTACGACAGGGAAATATGGTGGAAACCAGAGTCAGTGAGATTAAGCAGGGAAAGCGAAAAGGGTATCGAGGACTGAAGGATGCGGCACTGCCCTGCTTTTTACAGTGCTTTTCAGGGAAAAGAGGAAGAGCTGCAATTTCAGAAGTTACTTCGCTTTGTAAAAGAAGAACAACTCTATTTCCCGGGAGTGGAAGATGAGGATGACTTTTCAGACCTATGCTTTACGTTTTTTGGAGTATGGGCTCGAGAATTGCGAAATTCCGGTCGAGACAGGAGGGGTTTTACCTGAAGCGACGCCTGTGATGAAGCTTGCGCTCTTTCCGCCTGTTTTGGAGAACCGAACAGTGCCGGATACACCTGCCTCATTACAGGAGAAAGCTTCGAAATCATCCGCAGTATCTGCTTCTTGTTTCCTTATGCTTTTTTAGCTCTTTTTTTCTTTATTTTTGTTCTTTTTTTCGCAGGATGGTTTATCCCTTTTTATGAAGGCTTACCGGCTTTCTTTCTGGCAGTTTATTTTGCTGATTCTTTTTCTGGCTGTTTCTCCCCTCCTCTTTGGTCTGATTGATGTCGTGATAGCGGTGTATTCCTATCGGAAGAAGCACCCGGGGGAAGACATTTCTTTGAGAGAGATTTCCTTCATTGCAAAGTATGGGGAGAAGGACTCCGTTATACAGGGCAGGGGACGCTATGACCTGAATCCGCGTCTTATCTTCTATTCCATCGCTTGTAATCTGACCGGTTCGTTTTCCGCGATTGCCCTTTATCTTTTTTTACATACCTTAGCCGATTTTGCAGCATTTGCAGAGGATCCGCATTTTGTTGCGATGGCAAATATTGTAGTCTACTTTAATATGCTGACCACATTTGCACAGACCTTCTTTCTATTTACGAGGGAGCCGATGCGTGTTTTCCGGGAAAATGTGGAGAATCCCGATACAAAACGCGCTGACCGTCTCCATGTCATTGTAAACAGCATTTACATGGTTTACAGCATGAGTTTTACAGCGATTGGCATTGCGCTTGCCCTTCTCTACAGCTATGACCATGCAATCATGGGGAAAATGCCTTTGTCTCCGTACTTTGCGCTGGCCATTTTCACATCCCATCTTTTTCTCTGGTTCTCTTCCTGCTCTCCCTTTGCAGTGCAGTTCAATGCGGAGTGCGCCGGTTCTTTTATCTTCCTTTCTCCCATTGTCGTCATTTTAAGTTCTCTTTGCAGTGTGCTTTGTTTTGATTCCGGAATGGGAGTCCTGCTCTTAAATCTGGTGAATTTTGTGGCGATCCTTACCTGGCTATGCTGTTTTTTGCGAAGCGGAGTGGAAAAAGGCATCTTTCATTTTATACGGGCGCATCGAGCCTATTTTGCACTCTATGTTATTTTGTTTTTTCTTTTTTATATCCTGTCCGTCCATTTGTAGTGGACTTGAGTCCCGTTGATGGCGATAGCTTATACTTCACAATCCTTTACGCTCATTTGTAACGGACTTACACCGATTTACACTTTCCTTCGGTGTAAAAAAATGGTAATGAGAAACCTTTCTTTTCCCTTTAAGATGATTTTCAGTCATTTGTAAACTGTACACGAAAGGAAGGGGATTTCCCGAGAGATTCGGAAGAGGAAGCGGAAATTCCCAAGTCATTCGAAAAGGGAAGGGGAAGAAAATGAAGAGAAGAAGCATTTTGCAATGCAGTGTAGCGACATTACTTTGCACGGGGATTTTAGCGATGAGCGCATACGCCGGCTCCTGGATCAAGAATACCACTGGATGGTGGTATGACTATGGAAACGGCACCTGGCCATCCAGCAGTTGGCAGTGGATTGACGGAAACAACGATGGTGTCGCGGAGTGTTACTATTTTGACCGTTTCGGCTACTGCATGATCAATGCGACAACGCCGGATGGCTATCAGGTAAACGGAAGCGGTGCCTGGGTAGAGAACGGCATCGTGCAGACCAGGAATGTCGGCGGAAGCAAAGTAAGCGGTGCGGGAGAAGAAGCAAAAAACGAGGCGAATTACACAGCCGGACGAAAGAATAAGCTCTCCCTCTTTAACACAGAACCCCATTATCCGTTCTGGTGTTCGGAAGATGGATAGCCTGGCAAGCAATCGGGAAAACAAATCCTTCACCAATTGCTTAATGTTTGTAAGTGACGACCTCGGGGAATATATAGAATTTGACAATTCCGCAGGCTATACACATCTCAAGGCAACCGTTTTCCCGGTTAAGGATTTTTGGGGAGAAGGAAACCGTATGCTCTTACAGGTTCTTTCCGGGGAGAATGACGAGATTTATTCCACGCAGGACATCTACTATGATACCAAGGCGTTTCGACATTGACGTGGATATTACGGGCTATGAAAAGGTAAGGCTGAAAGCAGTCAGAGTAAGCCAATATAGGCTAGATATCGCGGTAGCCAATGCCCTGCTTTGAGTAAGCGGAAAGGATTTTTCCGGAAATTGTGAAAAGAAAGGAGCTGTGGGGAGAGAGTGCAAAAAAACTTTGCAGCTGTCTTTTCCGCAGCTTTTTTCTTAAAAAGATATAGAGGTGGGAATATGGATTCAACCACATGGATAGCAGGAATTCTTTCCATACTATTCTTTGGGGTGGTGCTGTATTATTTCCTTTCAAAGTAGTGTAGTATTGGATGCAGAAACAGAGAAACAGAAACAAAGAAGTAGAAACAAAGAAGAGCAGTGTTTTACCCGTTCCATAAAGGCTATCCAGCAGAAGGAGTAGAAAATGTTTTGTGGTCATTGCGGTTTTAAAAATGAAGACGGCGCCGTATTTTGCGGAAATTGCGGAGAACGCTTAGAAAGCAGCGCGGTCAATCCTATACCGAAGATAGAGAAGCCGGTGCGAGAGGAGCCGGTACAGGAGATTGTGGAAGAGAAAGTTTCGGAAATACCGATTCCTACTGCACCGAAGATAGAGAGACCGGTGCAGAAGACGCCTGTAAAAGAAGAACCCGAAGAGACCATCCCGGAAGCCCCTGCCCGGAAGAAAAAGGGGCATCTCGGCTGTATCCTTTTTTTGATTTTCTGTTTCCTTCTGCTTCTTGGAGCAGGCGGTGTTTGGGGATATTTTCGTTTCTTCCGAAAGCAGACTCTTCCGCTCGACGCTTACCTGAAAGTAAAGTTCACGGGGCCGAGCGGATATGCGAAGGCCGGTGCGGAACTGGATTGGGATGCGATAGAAGCGGATTATGGAAAGAAATTGCACTTTACGTCGGAGGCAAAGGAAGACGGCATTGCCAGAAAAGTATGCCACACCGATAGACTATCTGAAAGAGGCGGTCAGCGCGCCAAGCTTTGACGAGGACAGCGATATTGAAGACGGGGAAAGCATAGGATACAAGTGGTCCGTCAATGAAGAGGAGGTTGCCGATTACCTGAACTGTAAGATTAAAGTGAAGGATCAGAAGGTCAAAGCGCACATTAAGGAAAAGGCGGAAGAAAAAGACCTTTTGGAGGAGATTACCGTTGAGACAAAAGGCACGGTAAACGGAAGCGGTTATCTTGTTCTTTCCGATTTTCCGGAAGGACTCAGTGAGGAAGACTTCACGATTGAGCCGGACGCGGGACTGAAAAATGGAGACAGGGTAGAAATCAGTCTGGCGAAGGATTCCGCTTATTATATGGAAAAGTGCGGTTTCTTACCGAGTAAAAAGAAGAGAACGTATACCGTGTCGGGACTACAGGAAGAGAGTGCTGCACCGCAGAGTCCGACAGAGTCTATACAGAACGGTTTCGGGAATGCAGGAGAGGCACCGAGCGGTACAGCCAATTCTTTCCGAACGGATACCGTCCCGGAATTCTTATGTCCCTACAGTTCCAGCCGTCTCATCACGAGGCAGGACGTAGAGAGCATGATGGCACAGTATCCTGCAACGATGTTCCCGGGGCAGAGAAACATCACGCAGATGGTTGTTAATGAGATGTATGCGCGATACGGTTATGCCTTTAAGGATCAGGGACTGACCGATTACTTCTCGCAGTTTAGCTGGTATGCGAATAACTGGAATAAAACAAGTGATATGGACTCCATCTATCCGCGGATGTCACAGATTGAAAAGCAGAATATTGATTTTTCTAAAAACATTCCATTAAAAAAAGCCGGTAAAAGAAAATATTTTTGTAGGAATTAAAGGATTTATCCATGAATTAAAAAGCATTGTCTCCATCTTTGAAATAAAACTGAGATTTCTTCTTATTTTATTTGTATAGCTTGACGAAAGTACTTGCAGTTTGTGCATTCGTGATCAAACAAAGGAGAAGAAGAAATGGAGAAGAAAAGCGAAGAAAGAAAAACATTTAGAAAACCCGGAAAGAGGGAAGGAAAAGCGATGAAGCTTTCCGTACAGTTAACCCTCTTTCTGGGTTTATTAGCGTTGATTGGGATGTCCATTGTCAACATTGGAACGATTCATCTGAGTCGGGTCTCTTTTACGGAAGTGATGAATCAAATATGGAGGACAAAGCCAGAGCGACGGGAGAGGAACTCTCCGCGCTGATTTCCAGGATGGACGGCGTCTCTTCCATCATTGACAGCGGGATTCAGGAGATGACGGATAAAACCGCAGCAGCATGGACGATTTTGGATATCAATAAGGAAAAACAGTCCGTCATTCCCATGAAAGAATCCAGTTTTCGCTCCCGTGTTGTAAACCAGGCGGTCAGTTCTTCGCAATACAATGCGGAAACCGTGCTGCTTGAATCCCTGTATGGTGTCATTGCGGCAAATGATCATGTCATCGGAGCCGGTGTCTTCTTTGAGCCGAACGCCTATCTTGAAGGGGTAGAAGATTACGCCCCTTATATCGGAAAAGAGGGATTTCAGAACCGCAGTATCGTAAATTATCCTTATACGGAGTTTAAGGATAAGGCATATTATACGGAGACGAAGGCGAGCGGAAAGACGGTCATTACCGATGTTTATGAGACTTTACTGGATAAGGCGAAGGTCATCACGATTTCCAGACCGGTGATGCAGCAGGGAAAATTCGTCGGTGCCATCCTCTTAGACCTGGATGTCAGTATCTTTTCTTCTACCGAGCAGAAAGACACGCGTTACCCAAGCCTGGACACCGTGATTCTCAATGAAGATGGGGAAGTCATGTACAGTAAGAAGGGAGAACGTATTGGAAAATCAGTAGAAGAGGAAAAAGGAGAGAAGGAATATAAGAAGATACGGACCGAGATGGAGAAGGGGAAGGCTTTCTATCTCTTAGAAAAGGAAAAGAGCGGGGTAACGAAGCGAACCTATTATGTTCCAACGGATGTGATGGGAAATACCTGGTGGATTATGCTTTCCCTGAATAACGGAGAGTTTATGCGTCCCATTCTGCACATTCTTCTGCTGTGCTTTTTCCTTGGATTTATCGGCTTGCTTTTGATTGTGAGCGGAATCTATTTCTGTGTACGAAGGACGCTGGCACCGCTGAGCGGAATGGAGAGAATTGGCGCAAAAGTGGCGAAAGGCGATTTTAGTGAAGAAGTAAGCTATCGAAAAGAAAATGAGATCGGACAGATTGGAAGCGCTTTCCAGAAAGTGATGGATACGGTTCGGGAAATTACGGAGGATCTCAGGGAGAAGTTGGAAGCCCTTTCGGAAGGAAATTTCCGGATCAATCTTGAGGAAGAGGACAAATATCAAGGAGCCTATCTCCCGCTCTTGCAGGCGCTTCGGAACATTCGGAGAGAGTTGAACGGTACCGTATTGGAGATTCAGAAGTCGGCATCCGGCGTCAGTGCTTCTTCCGAGCAGGTATCCGCCAGTGCACAGTCTCTTTCCCAGGGAGCGACCGAACAGGCTTCTTCTGTAGAAGAGATTTCCGCAGGCATGAACGAGATATCCGATTCGATAAAGAGCACGACAGAGAAAGGCGGAAGATGCGGCGCATCTTAGTCGGAAAGCGGGAGAAGCAGTGGAGGTCAGCAACCGGAAGATGGAAGAGCTGTCCAAGGCAATGGCGGAGATTACGGAGAAGTCCGGTGAAATTGGAAAAATCATCAAAACCATTGATGATATCGCATTCCAGACCAACATCCTTTCCTGAATGCCGCGATAGAGGCGGCAAGAGCGGGAGAAGCGGGAAAAGGCTTTTGCCGTGGTTGCCGATGAAGTCGGAAACCTTGCCCAGAAGTCTGCGAAAGCGGCACAGAATACCGGTCTTCTGATAGAAGAAACGAAAGATGCTGTTTTAAGAGGGGCGAAGATCAGTAAAAAGAAACCGAAGAGTCTCTGTCCACCGTAGTACAGCATACCGGAAAAAAATCAATGACATGATTTTTGGATATCACGAAGGAGACGGAACGGGAGTCGGAAGGCATGAAACAATTAACCGTCGGCATGAATCAGATCTCCGCTGTAGTGCAGACGAACTCCGCGACGGCGGAAGAAAGCGCCGCGGCATCGGAAGAGCTTTCCGGTCAGGCGGGTGTCTTAGACGATTTGGTTTCGAAGTTCCGTTTGCAGGAGGAATAAAGCTGACGGATCATTTGCACGTTCCCGGGGTACTACAAAGTTATGCCTAAAGGAGGGAAAGAGGAATAGTTTTTAGCGAAGGAGAATAGCAGAAGTTTGAGAGGAGCAATGAGAGTTTTTGAAAGTCTCGTTGCTTTTTTGACGGAAAAAAATTATAATGAAGAGGTTCGCGGATATAGTACATCGGTAGTACCCTAGCTTCCCAAGCTAGTGAGGCGGGTCCGACTCCCGTTATCCGCTTTTTTTGTGCTCATAGACGCACGCCGGAGAGATCGTGAAAAGGAATGCCGCGGTTTGTATAGTCGGCATTCCTCTCATCTTCCTTTATTTCCCGTATGATGTTTTGTAGATTCTTCTGAAATGACAGATCTCTTGCTCCTCTATTCCTGTTTCCTCTATTTTGCAAAGAAAGCTGTGCATTTCAGTATAGCATAGATAGTAAGTTTCGTTTTGAAGGAGTCATGCGGATTCTAAAACAGGAATCCCTTTCTAAAGCGTCGAGCTGTTCCTAAGGCATCCAATCCGTTACAGGGTAAACTGTTTTAAAAGAGTATCCATCGTTTCTGCCTGCTCGGAGAGTTTCTCGCTCGTTGCAGCGGATTCTTCCGCCGTTGCGGAGTTCTTCTGTACGACGGAGGAAATCTGCTCTAAGCCTTGTGCAATTTCCGAAACGGAGTCGGATTGTTTATGAGAGTAAATAGTGATTTCCCGGATTTTGCCGTTCATTTGTTTCGAACTCTTTACCAATTTCTGGAGGGAGGAAGCGGCAAGATCTGCTTTCTTTGTGCCCTCCTGGATAGAGCGAACGGTGTTTTCAATCAAAACGGTGGTATCCTTTGCCGCCTCCGCAGACTTCCCCGCGAGGTTCCGCACCTCATCCGCGACGACCGCGAATCCCTTTCCGGATTCTCCCGCTCTTGCGGCTTCTACTGCGGCATTCAGTGCCAGGATATTGGTCTGGAATGCGATATCATCGATGGTTTTAATGATGTTGCTGATTTGTTGTGCCGTTCCGTTGATTTCATTCATGGAAAGGCTTAACGCGTTCATTTCCTCACTGCTTTCCTTTAAGGCCTCTTCGGTTATTCGGGATAAATCGTTTGCATTTTCCGCATTTTCCGCATTGCTCTTTATCTGCTCGGAAACGGTGCTTACGCTCGCCGTAAGTTCTTCCAGAGAGCTTGCCTGTTCCGCAGAGCCCTGAGAGAGTGCTTCACTGCTGTGGGAGACTTCCTTTGCGGAGTGACTTACCGTTTCAGAAGCTTTTTCGATTTCCTCTAAGGTATCTTTCAACTTAGACTGAATTTGACCCAGTGCAAGATAAAGATCCTTATATTCCCCGACGTACATCTCTTCGGAGCTGCTGCTTACCTGGAAATTCCCGTCCGCCATTGCAAAGAGGAGATGGTGCATATCGTGGATAATCGTTTTCAAGCGACGGTTCATCTCTTTTATCGCATTGACCGTCTGTCCGACTTCCGTGTCATTTACCGGAAGATAGAGATGGGTTCCTGTGAGCTGTCCTGAGGAAAGTCTCGTCATGGTCTCCTTGATTACCATCATCGGTTGCATCAGTTCTTTTCTTACAAAGAAAAGCATCAGGAGAATCAGGAGAATGGACGGGATTAGGAGGCAGATACTGACGGTTTGCACCAGGGCAGACGTACGGATTGCTTTCGCCATATCGCTGTCGGTCCGGCTTACGATGCTGTCGTAGAAAATCTTATACTGCTTCTGTACTTCCGCTTCTCCCTTCATGTAGTCTTCACTGTACATCGTCTCCGTCGCTCTCTTTGCATCGCCTTGTGCCGCATAGGAGAAGGCTTCGGTTTCGAGATCGGCAAGATGGGCGGAGCTTTTTTCCATCATTTTCATGGCATTGTTTTCGGTTTCGTTGATGCCGTAACGATCCATGGTTTCTCTTGCCTTTTCCCGGTTTTTTTATAGGTATTGATTTCATTATTATATTTATCTAAAAATGCAGTGTTGAGCGTGGAGGCATAGGAACGCGCGTGTCTTGTGAGATCCACGCTTGCCGTAGAGAATTGCTTCGCTGCGGTCACCAGGGCGAAACGCTTTTTCCGCATCCTGATCGGCTCTCCTGGACGCTTTGATGCTCACGACGGTCGCTACGGTTGTGAGCAGAAGCATGAAAATCACCGTTACCGTATAAAATTTCAGTCTTGTCGATTGGTTCCATTTCTTAAACATGAATTCCCTCCTTGGATTTGCGTACAAAAAAAGAAAACCTTTGCAGATCCGTTTTATGTCGCTATAAATTGTTTTTCCGTTTTATAGCTACTATCGACAGGAAGACGGAGAGTTATATCCGGAATTCCGGATTCTCTATAGAAAAAGAATTTATGCAAGAGTATACTATTCGTTAAAGCATAGGAATCCGGCTTTATGATGCTTGAAAGAGCTTTTGCTCTAAGCCGGGAAAGACAACTATAGCTCATGACAATAGAAAAAAGGAGGAAGAGATGGCTTGTACAACGATTTTAGTAGGCAGAGAAGCAAGTTTTGACGGTTCGACAATGATAGCCAGGGATGAGGATTCCGGTGGAGGATCCTTCGGCCCGAAGAAGTGGCTTATCGGGGAAGCGAAGAATGGAGACTTCACTTATACTTCCGTTGGGAGCCATGTGAAGATTCCTCTTCCGAAGAAGGGGCTTCGCTATACCTATATGCCGGATGCCATAGAAGGCGGCGGTGTTTGGGGCGCAGCAGGAATCAACAGTGAAAATGTTGCCATGACCGCGACGGAAACGATTACCAATAACGAGCGTGTGCTTGCCGCCGATCCGCTTGTCGAGTATCGGCCCGCAGAGGACGGAAAGCCGGAAGTGATCGGAGGAATCGGAGAAGAGGACTTTGTTACGCTCGTTCTCCCGTATATCCACAGCGCGAAAGAAGGGGTAGAGCGTCTGGGAGAACTTCTTACGAAGTACGGCACGTATGAGACCAACGGTATTGCCTTCTCGGATGAAAAGGAAGTCTGGTGGTTTGAAACCATCGGAGGACATCATTTCATCGCACGCCGTGTTCCGGACAATTCCTACGTCGTGATGCCGAATCAGCTGGGGATTGATTACTTTGATTTTGAAGATGCCTTTTCCGAGCAGAATGAGTATATTTGCTCGAAGGATATGAAAGACTTTATTCAGAAGTACCACCTGGATCTGCGCTTCTCGGATGAGATCGAGAAGACGGAGGGAGACTGGATTAATCCGCGGGAGTGCTTCGGTACGCATACGGATGCGGATCATATCTATAACACGCCGCGTGCCTGGTTTATGGCAAGATATTTTAATAAAAATACGTTCAACTTCGATGGACCGAATGCGGAACTTCATCCGGAAGACGATGACCTTCCTTGGTGCTTATGCCCGGAAGTGAAGATTACACCGGAGGATGTAAAGTATGTGCTTTCTTCGCACTATCAGGGAACGCCATATGATTGCTACGGAAAGCATGGAGAAGAGAAAAACAGAGGACAGTACCGTCCGATTGGCATAAACCGGAATAACTTTCCTGGGACTCCTCCAGATTCGTCCGTATGTACCGAAAGAGTATGCGGCAATCGAGTGGTTGGCACTGGGATCGACTACGTTTAATGCGCTGGTTCCCTTCTATGCGAATGTCAGTAAGACTCCGGAATACCTGCATAGTGCAGGTAGCAGAGTCACGACAGAGAATTTCTACTGGGAAAATCGAATCATCGCCGCACTCGCAGACAGCCATTTTAATGATTGTAAGGCGGATATAGAGAGTTACCAGAGCAATGTAATCATCAACGGGCGCCGCATGGTGCAGGAGCTGGAAGAGAAGTTCTCGAAGGAAAATGCGAAGAATAAAGGCGCGGAGATTCAGACAGCGCTGGAGGACTGCAACGAAAGAATCGCGAAGATGGCCAAAGAACAGACCGATGCCCTCCTCGACAAAGTCCTCTTCAAAGCAAGCCTCAAGATGAAAAAAACGGCTTTAACCTGAGTGATGCTTAGGCATGTCTTTTTCATCAAGAAAAAGACATGCCGTACCGACCAGTTTTTCGAAGAAAACTGCTTTGCGAAAGCAAAGTTTCGTGAGGGGCACCTTGCCCGAACGAAAGTCCAGCCGGGCGAAAACAGGGAAAAAGACAAGCCGTACCGACCAGTTTTTCGAAGAAAAACTGCTTTGCAAGCAAAAGTTTCGTGAGGGGTACCTTGCCCGAACGAAAGTCCAACTGGGCGAAAACAGGGAAAAAGACAAAGCCGTACCGACCAGTTTTTCGAAGAAAACTGCTTTGCGAAAGCAAAGTTTCGAGAGGACACCTTGCCCGAACGAAAGTCCTACTGGGCGTTGAAGGGAAAAAGACATGCCGTACCGACCAGTTTTTCGGAGAAAACTGCTTTGCGGAACAAAAGTTTCGAGAGGGCACCTTGCCCGAACGAAAGTCCTGATAGGAAAGACAAAAAGAAAAGAAGGACTAAGGCTCCTTCTTTTCTAGTCTATCGAACACCAGGCTGTATCCGTCTTCCCCGTAACTTAGGGAGCGGTTTACTCTGGAAATGGTTGCGGTGGATGCCCCGGTCAATTTGGCGATATCGATGTACGTTTTTCCTTCCCGAAGCATTTTGGCAACTTCATAGCGTTGTGCGATGGCGAGCAGTTCGTTGATGGTACAGACATCTTCAAAGAAACGGAAATATTCCTCGATTCCCTTTCAACTGCTGTATTCCTTCAAAAAGGTGTCGAACTTCCTCCGTATCCAGTTTTTTATTCATTCCGTCCTGCCTTTCTGTATTCCTGTTCTCCTAAGTAGTGCAGTGTAAAGGGAAGTATGTCTTTGCAAATCTGAATAAACTGCACCTACTCTTTGTGCTATAGGGGCAGTAAAATGATGTGGAACGTTACTGTTTTTATTTTAACAATTTAGTGTGCGAAAGTCAAATAATAATAGGAGTCGCTATGAATCTTTTAGAGAGAGCAAGAAAATACGAGAAAGAGAAGGAAGTGGAGATTACGAAAGAAGAAAGACCTGTCTTTCATCTCAGTCCAAGGGTGGGGTGGCTGAATGATCCGAACGGCTTTTCGTATTTTTTTCAGGGGAGTTTCACCTGTACTACCAGTACTACCCTTACGATGTGCACTGGAACAGTATGCACTGGGGACATTGGAGTTCAAAGGATCTCGTGCATTGGGAAATTTCAAAAAGCAGCCATGGCGCCGGAGGAAGCGTACGAGAGCGGGTGTTTTTCAGGAACCTGTCTTACGGAAGCAGGGGAAGGAACCTTTATTTTTCTATACGGCGCATAAAGAAGAGAAGGATGAAACAATGCAGAGCCGGATTGTCGAAACCCAGTGCATCGCTTCTTATCGGGATGGGGAGTTTGTGAAGTTTCGGGGAAATCCGGTGCTTTCGGAGAAGGATTTGCCGGAAGGTTTTCTGCCGGCGGATTTTCGGGATCCGAAAGTCTGGAAGGAAGGCGAGACGTATCATGTTCTTACCGTAGGAAGGGGAAAAGACGGACTGGGAGCCGTGCTTCATTTTCAGGGAAAGAGCCCGGAAGCGCTTCATTTTCGAGATTTCTTCCTGAAAAATGAGGGAAATCTTGGAAATATGTGGGAGTGCCCGGACTATTTTCAGCTGGACGGAAAGCGGGTTTTACTGCTGTCTCTGATGGGAGTGAAGGACTTTATCCGCGGAATTTCGGAATGGATACTGCGGAATGGCTTTCCTTACGGAAGAGGGAGAAGCTTTTTCTACGGAAAAGAAACAGCCGTTGGACTTGGGATTTCGATTTTTATGCCCCGCAAACGATGGAATATCGGGGAAGGCGCCTGCTGATCGGATGGATGCAGGCTCCTGAAACAGGAAATACCGCGCCCTTCCGCAGCAAATGGTTTGGACAGATGTCCTTCCCGAGAGAGCTCCGTATCGTAGAGGGGAAGCTCAGGCAGAATCCGATTCCGGAAATCCGGCGCTTGTACGGGAAGGGGAAGAAGGAGAGCTTCTTTGTAAAAGGAGGAGATTCATCTTATCGGGACTTAGGGGAGTTTGCTTTTTCGACAATGGATATTCGCTTCCGGATTCGGAAAGAAGAGGAGTCCTATTGCGGCTTTACCTTGCTTTTTGCTGTCGAGGGAGAGCGGTATATCAGAGTGTCTTATGATAAGGACAGCGGCGTATTTGTCGTGGATCGTTCCCACTCGCCGAGATCCTTTTCCATTCCCGACCGAAGAGAGGTGCAGATAGGAAGGGGAAGAGACGCGACGGAACTTCGACTTTTACTTGATCGTTTTTCTTTTGAACTTTTCTTGGATGACGGAGAGAGAGTCTTTTCCGGCACGATGTATGAGCATCCGCGAGAGGCAAAAGGAATGCTCCTTCGTGCAGAAGGAGCACAGGTGGACGTGGAAAGTTGGGAGATAAAAGAGTGTATGGAGTGAGTATGCACAGCTAAAAGTCTTATTATGTGCAAGCTCTTTTTTGTAGAGGTGAATTGTCATTACTCACATTTAACATCTTTAAAAGTAACTGTATAGAATTTATACAGATTTTCATCTTGAACCGTGTATTCCCCTTTTTTGATGTTGAGGTTACTTGCACTAGCCTTAGAGAGAATCTCTTCTATGCTTTGTTGGGCTTGTTTTTCGATTTCTTTTGAAGGAGCAGATTTATCCTTTGTGTTTTCATCAGTAGATTTAAAATCCATAAGCAGAAGTTTATTATCCTTGTGTAGAACTACGACTTTTAAATTGGAGTTTGAAGCAATAGTAGAGCTGGAAATTGGTTCTACTATTTCATATTGTTTTTTTCCTGAGTAATACGTGTTTGCAGAGGATAAAGGGTTAACCTCATAGGGACAGAGAAAATAATAAGAACTTGGAAAGGAGGTAATTCTCATGTCAAATACGAAAAGAACAGGACAAACAGCCCTTTATGAGCGTTTAAGTCG
>BNJU01003987.1_pt1 | contig 178495 bp, 191 predicted proteins | sample 8539281 | NCBI WGS metagenome assembly BNJU01 (sample SAMD00202456, study PRJDB9452) | human saliva metagenome | isolation source: human saliva | place: Japan
GTGTGCATGGTGTGGGGGGTGTATAGTTGTATGAGTCGCCGCGGCGAGGGGCCCTGAAGGGGTGCTGTTGATGTTGTGGTTGGCTCTGAATGATGACTGTCTGGGGGGCTTCTGCGTGCCTGTTGTGGGTGTGTGGTGGTGTCCTGGGGTGGTGTGTTGTTTGAGAACTCAATAGTGTGCTTTTTGGTTTCGAGCAAATTGTTTTTGTTTGGAAATGTGATACCAATTATTTTTATTTATTTTTTTGATTGATGACCGTTTGTGGTTTCAATTGTGTCAGCGTGGATCGTGCACCCCCGTGTACGGTTTGTGTTGGTGTTTGAGATCGGGTTGTCAGGCTTTTTGTTTTGTAACGGAGAGTTTGATCCTGGCTCAGGACGAACGCTGGCGGCGTGCTTAACACATGCAAGTCGAACGATGAAGCGGTGCTTGCACCGTGGATTAGTGGCGAACGGGTGAGTAATACGTGAGTGACCTACCTTTGACTCTGGGATAAGCCTGGGAAACTGGGTCTAATACCGGATACGACCAATCTCTGCATGGGGTGTTGGTGGAAAGCGTTATGGAGTGGTTTTAGATGGGCTCACGGCCTATCAGCTTGTTGGTGAGGTAATGGCTTACCAAGGCGACGACGGGTAGCCGGCCTGAGAGGGTGACCGGCCACACTGGGACTGAGACACGGCCCAGACTCCTACGGGAGGCAGCAGTGGGGAATATTGCACAATGGGCGCAAGCCTGATGCAGCGACGCCGCGTGAGGGATGACGGCCTTCGGGTTGTAAACCTCTGTTAGCATCGAAGAAGCGAAAGTGACGGTAGGTGCAGAGAAAGCGCCGGCTAACTACGTGCCAGCAGCCGCGGTAATACGTAGGGCGCGAGCGTTGTCCGGAATTATTGGGCGTAAAGAGCTTGTAGGCGGTTGGTCGCGTCTGCTGTGAAAGGCCGGGGCTTAACTCCGGTTTTGCAGTGGGTACGGGCTAACTAGAGTGCAGTAGGGGAGACTGGAATTCCTGGTGTAGCGGTGGAATGCACAGATATCAGGAGGAACACCGATGGCGAAGGCAGGTCTCTGGGCTGTAACTGACGCTGAGAAGCGAAAGCATGGGGAGCGAACAGGATTAGATACCCTGGTAGTCCATGCCGTAAACGTTGGGCACTAGGTGTGGGGGTCATTCCACGGTGTTCCGCGCCGTAGCTAACGCATTAAGTGCCCCGCCTGGGGAGTACGGCCGCAAGGCTAAAACTCAAAGGAATTGACGGGGGCCCGCACAAGCGGCGGAGCATGCGGATTAATTCGATGCAACGCGAAGAACCTTACCAAGGCTTGACATGCATTAGATCGCGTCAGAGATGGCGTTTCCCTTCGGGGCTGGTGTACAGGTGGTGCATGGTTGTCGTCAGCTCGTGTCGTGAGATGTTGGGTTAAGTCCCGCAACGAGCGCAACCCTCGTTCTATGTTGCCAGCGGTTCGGCCGGGGACTCATAGGAGACTGCCGGGGTCAACTCGGAGGAAGGTGGGGATGACGTCAAATCATCATGCCCCTTATGTCTTGGGCTTCACGCATGCTACAATGGCCGGTACAGAGGGTTGCGATACTGTGAGGTGGAGCTAATCCCTTAAAGCCGGTCTCAGTTCGGATTGGGGTCTGCAACTCGACCCCATGAAGTCGGAGTCGCTAGTAATCGCAGATCAGCAACGCTGCGGTGAATACGTTCCCGGGCCTTGTACACACCGCCCGTCAAGTCACGAAAGTTGGTAACACCCGAAGCCGGTGGCCTAACCCTTGTGGGGGGGAGCCGTCGAAGGTGGGATTGGCGATTGGGACTAAGTCGTAACAAGGTAGCCGTACCGGAAGGTGCGGCTGGATCACCTCCTTTCTAAGGAGCTCAACTGTATTGGTTGGCCATGCTATCTGCGAGTGTCGGATGGGTGGTTTGCTCATGGGTGGAATGTCATGTTTCCTGGTTTGTGGTGGGGCCATTGAGGTGCGCTGTTGGGTTTTCGGGCTGCACGCTGTGTGGTCTGTGTGACTGGCTGGTGCTGGTGCTGGGGGTTTTCTCTGGTTCTGGTGGTGGTGTGGTTTGTTGTTTGAGAACTGTATAGTGGACGCGAGCATCTTCTGGAAGCTGTGCTGTGCACCTGCGTGTTTTGTGTGTGGGTGTGTGGTGAGTTTTCTGTGATTTTTTCTTTGATTGTTTGTAAGTTGTTAAGGGCACACGGTGGATGCCTTGGCACTAGAAGCCGATGAAGGACGTGTGAATCTGCGATAAGCCTCGGGGAGCCGATAACTGGGCGTTGATCCGAGGATGTCCGAATGGGGAAACCTTGCTCATTGTTATGGTGAGTGACCGCTGGTTGAATGTATAGGCCAGTTGGGGGGAACGCGGGGAAGTGAAACATCTCAGTACCCGCAGGAAGAGAAAATAATAATGATTCTGTCAGTAGTGGCGAGCGAAAGCGGAAGAGACTAAACCTGTGGTGTGTGATACCGGTCGGGGGTTGCATCATGGGGGTTGTGGGAGGCGTCGTGGCAGTTCTGACCGGCTGTTGGCGTGATGTTCAGGATGGTAGGTGAATGGTCTGGGAAGGCCAACCGGAGTGGGTGAGAGTCCCGTAGCTGAAATTGTTCTGACCGCGTGGCGTTTGTCCCGAGTAGCACGGGGCTCGTGGAATCTCGTGTGAATCTGCCAGGACCACCTGGTAAGTCTAAATACTTTCTAGTGACCGATAGTGGATCAGTACCGTGAGGGAATGGTGAAAAGTACCCCGGGAGGGGAGTGAAAGAGTACCTGAAACCGTGTGCTTACAAGCCGTTATAGCCCCCGTTGTGTGGGGTGGTGGCGTGCCTTTTGAAGAATGAGCCTGCGAGTTAGTGTTTTGTCGCGAGGTTAACCCGTGTGGGGTAGTCGTAGCGAAAGCGAGTCTGAACAGGGCGTTGTAGTGGCAGGATCTAGACCCGAAGCGGAGTGATCTATCCATGGCCAGGTTGAAGCACGTGTAAGAGCGTGTGGAGGACCGAACCCACCTAGGTTGAAAACTGGGGGGATGAGCTGTGGATAGGGGTGAAAGGCCAATCAAACTCTGTGATAGCTGGTTCTCCCCGAAATGCATTTAGGTGCAGCGTTGCATGTTTCTTGCCGGAGGTAGAGCGACTGGATGGCTGATGGGCCCGCGAGGGTTACTGACGTTAGCTAAACTCCGAATGCCGGTAAGTGAGAGTGTAGCAGTGAGACAGTGGGGGATAAGCTTCATTGTCGAGAGGGAAACAGCCCAGACCATCAACTAAGGCCCCTAAGCGTGTGCTAAGTGGGAAAGGATGTGGAGTTGCTGAGACAACCAGGAGGTTGGCTTAGAAGCAGCCATCCTTGAAAGAGTGCGTAATAGCTCACTGGTCAAGTGATTCTGCGCCGATAATGTAGCGGGGCTCAAGCACACCGCCGAAGTTGTGGCAATCAGTCCTTGTGGCTGGTTGGGTAGGGGAGCGTCCTGCATGAGGTGAAGCTGCCACGGGAGTGTGTGGTGGATTGTGTGGGAGTGAGAATGCAGGCATGAGTAGCGAATCACGGGTGAGAAACCCGTGCGCCGGATGATCAAGGGTTCCAGGGTCAGTTAATCTGCCCTGGGTTAGTCGGGGCCTAAGGCGAGGCCGACAGGCGTAGTCGATGGATAACGGGTTGATATTCCCGTACCAGTGAAGAACCGTCCATACTGATATTGTGATGCTAACCATGCCGAACACAGTGTGCTGCTCTTTTGGGTGGTGTGTTGTGGGGTGTGTGGGACCCAGGCTTTGGAGGTAAGCGTGTTAACAGGTGTGACGCAGGAAGGTAGCCAAGCCACGCGGTGGTTGTCGTGGTCTAAGCGTGTAGGATGGTTGGTTGTTAAATGCGCCAGCTGTGTGTCTGAGACGTGATGGGACCCCGTTGTTGGGGGATTTGGTGATCCTATGCTGTCGAGAAAAGCATCGGCGTGAGGTTTGAGCTGCCCGTACCCGAAACCGACACAGGTGATCAGGTAGAGAATACTAAGGCGATCGAGAGAATCATGGTTAAGGAACTCGGCAAAATGCCCCCGTAACTTCGGGAGAAGGGGGGCCCTGAGCGTGATCTGCCCGTGCGGTGGGGAGCGTGTAGGGGTCGCAGAGACCAGGGGGAAGCGACTGTTTATCAAAAACACAGGTCCGTGCGAAGTCGTAAGACGAGGTATACGGACTGACTCCTGCCCGGTGCTGGAAGGTTAAGAGGAGTGGTTAGCCCTTTTGGGGGCGAAGCTGCGAATTTAAGCCCCAGTAAACGGCGGTGGTAACTATAACCATCCTAAGGTAGCGAAATTCCTTGTCGGGTAAGTTCCGACCTGCACGAATGGAGTAACGACTTCCCTACTGTCTCAACCATGAACTCGGTGAAATTGCAGTACGAGTAAAGATGCTCGTTTCGCGCAGCAGGACGGAAAGACCCCGTGACCTTTACTATAGTTTGGTATTGGTGTTTGGGTTGGCTTGTGTAGGATAGGTGGGAGACTGTGAAGCCGTCACGCTAGTGGTGGTGGAGTCGTTGTTGAAATACCACTCTGGTCAATCTGAGCGTCTAACTTCGGGCCATGATCTGGTTCAGGGACAGTGCCTGATGGGTAGTTTAACTGGGGCGGTTGCCTCCTAAAGTGTAACGGAGGCGCCCAAAGGTTCCCTCAGCCTGGTTGGCAATCAGGTGTTGAGTGTAAGTGCACAAGGGAGCTTGACTGTGAGAGTGGCGGCTCGAGCAGGTGCGAAAGCAGGGACTAGTGATCCGGCAGTGGCGTGTGGAAGCGCTGTCGCTCAACGGATAAAAGGTACCTCGGGGATAACAGGCTGATCTTGCCCAAGAGTCCATATCGACGGCATGGTTTGGCACCTCGATGTCGGCTCGTCGCATCCTGGGGCTGGAGTCGGTCCCAAGGGTTGGGCTGTTCGCCCATTAAAGCGGTACGCGAGCTGGGTTCAGAACGTCGTGAGACAGTTCGGTCCCTATCCGCTGCGTGCGTTGGAGAATTGAGAAAGGCTGTCCTTAGTACGAGAGGACCGGGACGGACGAACCTCTGGTATGTCAGTTGTACCGCCAGGTGCATGGCTGATTGGCTACGTTCGGGAGGGATAACCGCTGAAAGCATCTAAGCGGGAAGCTTGTTTCGTGATGAGTTCTCCTGGCACCCTTTTGGGTGTGTGAGGTTCCCTGTAGATGACGGGGTTGATAGGCCGGGTATGGAAGCGCTGTAAGGTGTGGAGTTGACTGGTACTAATAGACCGAAGGCTTACATTATAGTCATATTTGTTTTGTGTGTTTGTGTTCACTGTACAGTTTTGAGGCAACAAGCTATTCTTTACGGGAGGTAATCCCCGTAAAGAGGGTAGGTTGCAACAGGTAAAAGACCCTTCGGGGTCTTTTTCTGTTTAATAGGGTATTGGTATTGCCGCGAGAGATCCTATGGTTTATCTATATATGGAAGGGATTCGCCTCATACCCGTCATATTTCTACTCACCCGAAGATCTTCCTCGATGCACTATTCTGCTGTGGGGTCTGCTGGTACGTTGAGAGTATGACTACTCCTCAAACAGCCCCATCCATGAATGACTTAACGCTTTTAGAAGAAGACCGGAAAGAACTCATTGGCTGGGCCGCACGCTGCGTCCGTCGGCTCCTTCCTATCTTTGAGAAGCATCGCCCTTTGGACCGTCGACTTCATGATGCACTCGAAGCGGTTGAGTATTTTCAGCGAGGAACACTATCTGTTGGTGCTATGCGTCAGCAGGCTTTCCTCTGCCACGCTGCGGCTCGTGAGTGCACAGATCGTTCCGTTCAGGCTGTAGCCCGCGCCTGTGGGCACGCGGTGGCAACGGCCCATATGGGCGCCCATGCACGCAATATTGGGCGCTACACGCGCAAAGCGCTTTCGGGGGAAACTCTTGACCGAAGAACTCGAATGGCAACGCGCACATATTCCTGCTCGGTTCCACAGCTATGTTTTTGGGTGCTAAGCATACGTACACACCCCTAGAGAGCAATAAGGGGGCCAGAGAAGCCAAATTATATGGTCTGTACTATATGGGGTCTGTGATGGCTTCCCAGAGGCTTCTCCGTTTGGGGAGCGGCTGTACACCTGGGAAACCGAACACAAATTACCGCTCATCGTCCTCCGAGGGTTGGGCGGTGAGCGCCTCAATCACAATACCTCCAAAACGGGCATTCTTCGCCTCGCAGGTTATTCCATCAACATAGCAGGTTGAACTGGGGTAGATTTCTTGCAGTCCGGTATTGGCGTAATATCCATAAAATCCGCCAATCAGCGTTACACCCGAGCTATTGGGAGCCGGCAGCGCCTGTATATCGTAGAAAACGACCGGGTGGCCAGACCGATCGGTCACCCGTGCAGAACATTGGGAACAGAGCGAGCGAGGGTAACGTTCTAAAGTCTTCACAGGCTTAGAACAAACGGGGCATGTGATTTCAATGAATGGTGGCTTGACCATGTGAGATTCCTTCGGGCAGGTAGGTGACAGCATAGACACGTTGGAGGGCGACAGCCCCACTGCTTTTATCTTAGAGGTGAGTGTCCATGGTGAAAATGGTGTGCACCAAATAGAACATGGCATGAAGCGAGGCATTAAAGATCCGGCAGCCTCATAAGGCTATCTAAGTTATGTGGGTTTACGTAAGATATGCTTATGAAACGTTTTACGACCGACCACCTCACAACCTTCGCAGCAGTCATTGAGTACGGTACCTTCGATGCGGCAGCTGAATCTTTGAGAGTAAGCCCCTCCGCAATATCACAGCGCATCAAAGTCATGGAGCAGCTCGCGGGCAAGGTTCTGCTGCGGCGTACCAACCCGGTAACCCCAACCCAGGCCGGGCAGAGCGTACTACGCATCGCCCGGCAGAGCGAGTTTCTGCAACTGGAACTAGAACGGGAACTGGTGGGTGAGGGCGGATTCCAGACAGTCTCTATAGCCCTGAACGCCGATTCCCTCGCAACATGGTTCCTGGAGGCGGTACGTATGCTCGCCCACGAAGACGAAATATTCTGCGACTTACGCCGTGAAGGTGAATTCCACTCATCGGCCTTGCTTCGATCCGGGGAGGTTATGGCTGCTATTACCTCACGGCCCGGTAAAATCCCCGGATGTTCAGTCGACTACCTGGGTGTGGCACGTTACTGGTGCGTCGCAGCACCGGAATATATGAACCGTTACCTGCCGGGGTTTCCCTCCACTACCACTCGTGAAGAACTCAACCGTGCCCCTGTGGTGGAATACGACCGTAAAGACTTTGTGCAGGAAGCGGCGCGTGTCCTCATAGAGGAAGATATGAAACTGCCGCCAAGCCTCGAACCCGAACAGAGCCCCACCATATATATTCCCTCCTCACCTGATTATGCCCGCGCGGTCTATGAAGGGGTTGCCTGGGGACTGTTACCGCAAGCTCAGTGCAGTGAGCATTTTGCTGCCAATACGCTGGTGAAGCTTTCCACCAAACCTGTTGAATTCCCCCTGTACTGGCAGCACTGGAACATTAACTCACCCGTATTAGAAACCGTAAGCCGCAGGGTCGCTGAGGCCGCCAAAGCAGGACTTTTAAGCTCATAAATGACCGCTGGGTGTCGGGCATCAAAGCGGACTGTATATGCGCATGTCGTTACTTCGGTGCATGTGCCGCAACACTAAGCGGTGCATCTAGGATCCCGGTAGGAGTCACAGCGGCTATTATGCTGCTTGCCCCCATGTTGCACTATGTAGTGATTTCTCAGGTACACGGGAGCAACTACTGTAGTCTGCTTATCTATACCTCAGTGACTATATAGAGTACAAATACTCTTAATATTCACATTGACCAGCATTTATGTATATATTGGAATATTATAAAATAATGGTTTTGGATGTTACTGGAAAGGGCTATTGGAAAGCACTATCACCCAAATTGTCTTCACAATCTCCCCCCATCATTAATGCGCTTTCAGACACGCTGCGCACCGTCCATACTCCGCACGCCGTACGCCCGCCGCCGAGCTCACCCACACCGTGGCTGAGCTCCTGATGCTCACCATGCTCATGAGTATCTTTCAGCGTGGAACCGTGTGCGGCAACCTCAACCAGCCTGCGGTGTAACGGTGAGAGGCCTCATTGCCCCGCCCTAACGCTGAAGCAGCAAAGTCACCACCCAAAACAAGGCGCCAGCAGCCACAAACCCAATAAGCGCCCACCGCCGCAGCTTTGTCTCAAAAATGGCGGCGCGAATATCCTCACGCCTCTCCCGCGGCTGCTGCGGATCCACCGGCGCCAGGTTCGCGGGGTTCGTCACCTCCGGCTTGGGGGTCTCAGCGGAGTCAGACGGCTGCTCACCCATACCGGTTACCGCCAACGCGTCATCATCAGCATGCTCACCATCAGTGCACCAATCCCGATTGTGATATTCCACATGCCAATGCCTGCGATCGGGTAAAGACCCTCAAAAATGTAGTACACAACAATCCACAGCAGGCCCACCGCCAAAAACGAGAACATAATCACCCGGTACCACAGCGGAGTCTGGTCCCTCAACGGCTGACCCTGCTCCATCTCCTCCGCAACCTTGCGCAGACGCTCCTCATTCAACGCATCCCGGGCGACTACTTTCTTCTGCTCCGCCTTCTGCTTCTTCTTAGCGTCTTTAGCCTTAGCGCCGCTGCTCTTAGAAGCGCTGCCCTTCTTCTTTTTTGCCTTGGCCGAACCAGACATAATTTCCTCCGCATAACACTCAGTGGGTAGCCTTATGATGTACCTTAGAAACTATCTTTGCAGACTCCCGGGATGATTTCACCTTTCACCCGCGTTGAGCCTAAAGAAACACGGAAGACATAAACCACAAAGGACAGCATGAGTCACACCCCCACCAAGGCGCACGCGCCCGGTAAAACACGCCTACAATGGGCCGTGCAAATCCTCGGCGAGCTACTGATCACCGCAGGGTTTATACTGCTGCTCTTCGTGGCCTGGCAGCTCTGGTGGACCAATATCGCCGCCGACCGGTCCCAAGCCCAAGCCGTCGATTCCCTCGTTAAAGAATTCGGTGAATCACGCACCGTTACCGATTGGGACCCCAAAAACCCGCCCGAACCGCTCGCAGAACCCGCGCACGGGCAGGCGTTTGGTGGTCTACATCCCCCGCTTCGGGGAAGACTATCAGCGCCCCGCCGCCCAAGGCAGCAGCAACGACGTGATCGACGCCCTCGGGCTGGGCCACTACGAAGGCTCCGCCATGCCCGGAGGCGTCGGCAACTTCTCACTCGCCGGGCACCGCCAAACCCGCGGTAAAGTGCTCAACGATATTGACCTGCTCCAAAACGGTGACCACATTTATGTGCGCACCAAAGACGGCTACTACACGTACACCGTGTACGAACAGAAAATCGTGCAGCCCCACGAGGTGGACGTCATCGAACCCGTGCCCGGGCATCCCGGGCAAAGCCCCACCGAGCGGATTATGACACTCACCACCTGCCACCCGCGCTACGGCGACACCGAACGGTACATTGTGCACGCCAAATTTGAGTCCTGGCAGCCCGCATCCGCCGGGGCACCCGCCGAAATCGCCAAAGTAGCCAACAACAACCTGCTTAAGAGAGGAAAACACACAATGTACGGATGGATCTTCCGCCACCTGCCCGGACCTCTCTGGGTTCGTATTATTACCGCCATTCTGCTGATCCTGCTGGTCGTCTATGTGCTCATGGAATTCATCTTCCCCAATTTCGCGCAGTACGGCCCGTTCAACCTCGACGTCACCATTAACCATTAGCAGCCCACCCGAAAGAAAACCATGACAAGCATCCTCGTTATCGACAACTACGATAGTTTTGTCTTCACCCTTGTGGGATACCTGCAGCAGCTCGGTGCCGAAACCACCGTAATCCGCAACGATGAACACGACCTCGACACCGTGCTCGCACTCGCAGCAGAGCATGACGGGGTGCTCATCTCACCCGGTCCCGGTGCCCCCGCAGACGCCGGAGTCATTATCGACACCATCAAGTGGGCCGCTAACACCCACAAACCCCTGCTGGGTGTGTGCCTGGGACACCAAGCAATCGCTGAAGCCTTCGGCGGCACCGTCACCCACGCCCCCGAGCTTATGCACGGTAAAACCTCCACCCTGGTGCACGAAAACGATTCGGTGTTCAAAGACGTCCCAAGCCCCTTCACGGCGACCCGCTACCACTCGCTTGCCGTCGTCCCCGACACCATGCCCGAGGTGCTGCAGGTTACCTCTACCACCGAAAACGGCATCATTATGGGGCTGCGCCACCGCGAAGCACCCATGCACGGTGTGCAGTTCCACCCAGAATCAGTGCTCACAGAAGGCGGCTACCTCATGCTCGGCAACTGGCTTGAAGAAATCGGGGTACAAGGCGCCGCGCAGCACGCAAAAACGCTTTCTCCACTCATTAGCTAACCCGGCCAACATACAAACACCACAATGCCCCCAGCAGGCTGCTGGGGGCATTTCGTATGCGTGTATGTGTGGTGCAAAGGAATGGGGTGGGCTTCCCGGATAACCGGAGAACCCACCCCACTAGCCGTTTGGCGTTTACACGCCCGGGCGGCTACCGGCGGTTATTGTTGTTATTTCCGTTATTATTCCCGCCATTATTATTGTTATTCCCGTTGTTATTGTTGTTCCCGTTGTTCCCGGTATCACCGCGGTTACCGTTATTATTCCCGCCATTTGCCGGGTTGCTTGCAGGTGCTGACGGGGCCGCCGGAGCCGCAGATGCTGAGGCGCCACTCGTCGGCGCAGCAGTCGGCTGCTGGTTCTGGTTACCGCCGGTGCCGGTGCCAGCATTCGCGCCGCCGCCAGACGTATTCCCGCCGGTGCCGGTGCCGCTATTGGCACCGCCGCCGGACGTATTGCCGCTACCGGACGTGCCCGAACGTGCCGACGCCGAGGGAACCGGTGCCGCCGTAGCAGTCTGCGCCGGGGCCTTCGCCACACGGATAGTGATGGTGCTGTTCTGCTCCACCAAGGTGCCCGCCGCAGCGCTCTGAGCGATCACAGTACCCGCCGGGGAAGCATTCGTCTGCACCTCCTCAACATTCGTGCTCAGGTGCGTACTCGGGTCAGTCAAAGCAGCCACCGCCTGATCCTTCGTCAGACCCACCAGCGACGGAACCTTCACCTTACCGGAAGAAAGCACCAAATCGACGGTCTGGCCCGCCTCAACAGCCGCGCCCGGCTCAAGGACCTCACCGGACTGATTCGTCAGCGACACCACCATACCCGCAGGGACAGTCGGGCTCTCAACGGTCGTCACACGCCCGTCCACAACGCCCATCTCCTTCAAGGCGTTACGCACATACGCCTCGCTCTGACCCTGCAGATTATCCGGAATTACCAGTTTCTTCGGGCCGTTGGAAACCGTCAGAGTCACCTTCGCACCCTTATCAATCATGGTGCCCACAGTCGGGTCGACACTAATCACGTCGCCCTTCTTCACGGTATCCGAGAAGGCGTTCTTATACTCCAGCGTGAACCCCAGGTTACGCAGCTGGGTATCCGCCTCATCCTTCGACACGTTAACCACCGACGGCACCGCAACCTGCGGCACCTCATTCAGCTTATTCTGGTAGTACAGCACCGAGCCCACACTAAAGGCCAGCAAGGCCACAATCAGCGAACCGATCAGCACCTGCAGCCAGACACGCTTGCGGGGAGTCTCCGGCTCAACCTCCTCACAGGCATCATAATAATCCTGCTCAAAGAAATCATTCAGCCCCGCCTCCTCATCAGGCGGCGGCTCCATCGTCCCAGTATTCTCACCCTGGTAAGGTGCAAAAGCTGCCGCACCTAAGGCGGGCTGGGCGACCGTAGCATCATCATCAGCAGAACCGAACGCCGCACGCAGCGCCTGGGCAAATTCATCCGCCGACTGGTACCGCTCATTCGGGTTCTTCGCCAGCCCACGCATAATCGCAGCATCCAGCTGCTGCGGAACCGGCAGCGGAGAAAAAGCGCTCGGCGGCTGAGGAGCCTCCGACAGGTGCTTAGCCGCCAAATCCACATTCGACTCGGCATCAAAAGGGGTGCGTCCGGACACCATCTCATAGATCACGCACGCAGCGGAGTAAATATCGCTGCGGGTATCCACCTCGTGGCCGCTCACCCTGCTCCGGCGACATATACCGGGCACTACCAAGCACCACATTCGCCTTCGTCAGGGCCTCGCCCGCCTCCTCAAGGGCGCGCGAAATCCCGAAATCCATCACCTTAATCTTCCCCGACTGACCCAAGGAAATATCCTCATCAGTCAGCGGCAGAACCATAATGTTCGCGGGCTTTAATATCGCGGTGAATAATGCCCATATCGTGGCTGTACTGCAGTGCACCCAGCAGCTGATCGGCGTACGCCATAGCCTCACGCACCGGAAGATGCGCCCCCGACGACAGCACCTCACGCAAGGTACGGCCGTTCACCAGCTCCATCACAATATATGGGATGCTCCCATCCTCAGCGCCGGGCTGGGCCCCCTCAAAACCATACTCTTGGGGTGTGGTCGGGGTGGGTGAGTAGGCACCGGTATCATACACCGCCACAATAGCGGGGTAGTTCAGTGACGCGACAGCCTCGGCCTCGCGCTTAAAACGTATACGGAACGTCTGATCTTGGGCCTGCTCCGGTCGAAGAATTTTCATCGCGACCTTACGGCCCAAACGGGTGTCCTCCGCCGAGTAGACAGTAGCCATCGCCCCGGTGCCAATAACATCAAGCACCTTATAGCGATCATCTACCATATCGGGAACCAACAGGTCCATACAATCTCCTGGTCTAGGGTCAGAAGTTAAACTCTTAGCTCATACATGCGCGACACGACATACTGGGCACCATCCACTACTCTGACGGCGTGGCAGCAGCCGCGCTGGCGGAGGAGGTAGCGCTTGTGCTCGCGGGAGCGGAAGTAGGCTGCCTCGGTGGTGTACTTGCGCTCGCGCTCGTAGAGGTATTTGCCGATGGGGCTGCTCCTCCGGACCCCTGACCGGAAGAGGCATCAGCGATGTACACATCTACACTACTATGAAGGGGAACCTGAGTGCCAGGCAGCGGGGTAATGCGCAGCACCGTACCCGGGGCCGCCGTATCAGAATGCTCCGATATCTGATTCACATTCATGCCCAATTTCACGATCGCCGCAGAGGCGGTGTCCTTATCCTGGCCAATCAGCCCGGTGGGGATAGTCGCCGTCTTCGGGCCATTCGAGTACTTCACAATAATGCTTGTACCCTTCTCCACCGAACCTGACGGGGAAACCGACAGCACCGTGTCCTTCGCCTCGTTCGAGTCAACACCCTCAGGTTTCACCTGCAGACCCATCTGGGACAGCTCGTTCGTCACCTCCAGCAGGCTACGGCCCACGAACTCGGCAGGGTTCACCGTCACATTATTCTGCTTCTGCGTATCCGGGGTATTCGTAGCCGGGCTGCTCGAAGGCTCCTGCTCCGAGGGGGACGCCGAGGCGCTCACCGACGGGCTGCCGCTTGGGTCGTTCTTAGGGGAACCCTGCAGCGCAGTGGCAGCCCACAGGGCCAGTGCAACCACCAGCAGAATTACCACACCGATAACAACCCACTTAACGATGCCTGAACGCTTCTGCTCCGGCTCGTCCTCATCATCAACATGCTGCACCGGCTGCGCACCGGTGCCAGCGACCGGCGGGATGGGCGCGGTCGTCGGATTCGGCGAGAACCGCCCGCCCGAACCGAACCGGGGTGCAGCCGCGGCAGTGATAGCCCCCGTAGCACCTGTAGCAGCGCTCTGCTGCACCTGAGTCTGGGTTTGCGTCGCTGTCGCAGCTGTCGCCGACTTCGGCATGAACTGTCAGTGCGGGCACGGCCTTCAACGCCGCACGCACATCGTTACGGCGGATAGCGTCAATCGCCGCCGCCAGCGCTGTAGCGCTCGCGGGACGCTCTGAGGGATCCTTCGCCAGCAGGCACATAATCAGTGCCCGCGCCGTCGGTGAGACGCTGTCAGGAAGCGGCGGCGGGGTATCATTCACCTGCGCCAAAGCGATAGCGATCTGCGACTCGCCCGTGAACGGGCGGTGCCCCGCCAGCGCCTCGTACCCGATAATACCCAGCGAATACATATCGGATGAGGGGGTCGCGGTCTGCCCGGTCGCCTGCTCAGGGGCCAAGTACTGGGCGGTACCCATCACCTGACCCGTGGCTGTGAGCGGAACCTGGTTCGCCAGCCGGGCGATACCGAAGTCGGTTACCTTCACGCGGTCATCCGGGGTGATAATCAGGTTACCCGGCTTCACATCGCGGTGCACCAGGCCCTGCGCGTGCGCGGCCGCCAGCGCGCGCGCCGTCTGCGCAATAATGTTCAGGATACGATCCGCCGGGATAGTGCTATCACGCTCAATAATGTTCGATAGCGGCTCCCCGGGAACCAGCTCCATCACCAGGTACGCCGAGTTATCCTCCTCGCCGTAATCAAACACGTTCGCCACACCCGGGTGGTTCAGCAGTGCGGTGTGGCGCGCCTCCGCGCGGAACCGCTCCAAGAACCCGGGGTCACCCGTGTACTCCTCTTTCAGGATTTTCACTGCGACGATGCGCCCAAGAACCTTATCGCGCGCCTTCCAGACCTCACCCATACCGCCTACAGCGATACGTTCAGTCAGGGTATAGCGACCGCCCAAGGTGACATCAGCCGAAGGCCTCACTTGTTCAACACCGCCTCAAAGAGTTGTTTACCTGCATTAGTCGAAAGCTTCGCGCCCGTGGACACATCAACATCCTCATAGACGACCGCAATAGCAATCTTGGGATCATCCGCCGGGGCGAAACCGGTAAACCAGGAATTGTTCAACCCGGTCGTGCCAATCTCGGCGGTGCCGGTCTTACCCGCCACCTTCACGCCCGACACACCCGCACCGGACGCAATACCATTATCGACCGAGTTAACCATCCATTGTTTCACCTGATCGGCGACTTTTTGGGAAGTTGAGGTGCGCAATTTCTCGGGAGAGAACTCAGACAACGTGCTCAGGTTGCTGGTCTTCACCGAACGAACCAGATTAGGTTTCATCTGCACACCACCGTTCGCAATCGCCGCGGAAGTCATCGCCACCTGCAGCGGCGTGGTTTTCACGTCATACTGGCCCACCGACGCCTGAGCCAGCTGGCTCTTCGTCATATCGGAGGGGAAATCCGACTTGGTGACCTTCAACGGGATCGACAAATCCTGGCCGTACCCGAACTTTGAGGCGGTCTGAGAAATCTTCTCCTGCCCCAAATCGAGGGCGATATTCGCAAACGGAGTATTACACGACTGCGCTAACGCCCACTCAATCGTCGCCTGCGTGCGGGTGGCACACTGACCATTCACAAAGTTCGGCAGGGTCACATTGGTGCCCGGCAGCGGAAGCTGCGCCGGGTTATCAATCACGGACTTCTCGTCATACTTCCCCGACTCCAGCGCGGCCACGGCATCAATAATTTTGAACGTCGAACCCGGCGAGTAGGTGTTACCCGCGATCGCACGGTTAAACAGCGGGGACTGCTGATCCTGGGTCAGCTTCGTGTAGTCGGCGATCACCGACTGCTCACTATGCGCAGCCAACTTATTCGGGTCATACGAAGGCGAGGATGCCATCGCCAGAATTTCCCCCGTTTCGGGTTCATCGCCACAATAGAACCCTTCCTGCCCTGCAGCAGCTGGTAGGCGAGGGTCTGCAGCTTATCGTCCACAGTCAGCTCAACACTGGCCCCGCGCGTGGAATTACCCGAGAACAGCTGCGCCACACGATCATAGAACTGGCTATCCGAGGTACCCGAAAGCTCCTTATCCAGAGCCGACTCAATACCCGTCGAACCGTACACCGACGAGAAGTAGCCGGTAATACCAGCATACTTCTCAGGTTCGGAATATACGCGCTGATAGTTATACTCGTCGTTAGATTTCACTGAGGAAGCAATCTCAGTTCCGTTCACCACGATCGAACCACGCTGCGAACCGTAGTTATCGTACAGGGCACGGGTGTTCCACTTGTGCTCCATGAGCATCTGCGCATCAAAGAACTGAATATAGCTCAGGGTGCCCATTAGCAAGATAAAGACGCACGCGGCAGACATCCACATGCGGCGAATCGCCCTATCCACGTTGGCTCCCTTCTGTCGATGCCGTAGAAATACGCGCCAGAACACTGGTCGCACCTTCAGGTTCATAATCGTTACTGCCGTAGTCAATACCCCGTGGGGCATCAAAATCAACCACGCCGTGCGGGGCGCGTGCCGAATGCGAAATCGCCAGCCACAGCGCCACAATAATCCAGTTCGCCACCAGCGACGAGCCACCGGCAGACATGAACGGGGTGGTCAAACCAGTCAGCGGGATCAGCCGAGTCACGCCGCCAACCACCACAAACAGCTGAAGCACCATAACGGTAGACAGCCCAGCCGCCAGCAGCTTCCCAAAACCATCGCGGGTGCCCAGCGCGGCACGGTACCCGCGTGAGACCAGCACCAGGTACATCATGAGGATCGCGCCCAAACCCAGCAGGCCCAGCTCCTCACCGAGGGAGGTGATGATCATATCCGAGTTAGCGTACGGCACCAGGTAGGTGCGTCCCTGCCCCCAGCCGCGGCCAAACAGCCCGCCGTAGGAGAGCCCAAAGACACCCTGCAGGATCTGCCGAGAACCACCGTAGGCGCTGTTGTAAATATCGTTGTCGAAGGCGTGCACCCACGCGTAGATACGGTCATGGACGTGCGAAATGGAGTGGTATGCCAAGAACCCACCAGCCACCACACCAATACCACCGGTGACCAGCCACGAGGTTTTACCCGTTGAAAGGTACAGCATCGCCATGAACAGGCCAAAGAACAGGATTGACGACCCAAGGTCATGCTGGAACACCAGCACCCCAATGCTCGCCAGCCACGCCAAAAACACCGGCACCAAATCCCTGAACCGGGGCAGCTGAATAGGCCCGATGCGCCGCCCCGCCACAAGAATCAAATCGCGGTGGGTCGAAAGGTACCCGGCGAAGAAAATCGCCAGGGTAATCTTCGCGACCTCACCCGGCTGGAAGGTGCGGCCCGCAATGGAGATCCAGATGCGCGCACCGTTAATTTCCTGACCAATAATCGGCAGCAGCGGCAGCACCAGCAGAATAAGGGACAATGCCAACGAAATGTAGGTGACCTTACGCAGCACCCGGTGATCCTGCAGGAAGTAGATAACCACGGCGCAGGCCAGCATCGACAGGCCCGTCCAAAACAGCTGCGAGTCACCCACCGGGTACTTCAAATCCGAGTCGATGCGGTAAATCATGGCCAAACCGATACCGTTGAGCACAATCACGATCGGTAAGATAAACGGGTCGGCGTACCGTGCCCGAAGCCCCAGCACTACATGCAGAATCAGCGCTCCCACGCCTAATACAACGGTGCCCATGAGCCAGGCGCTTGACGAGCTGCCAAATGCCTCTTCAGGGTTTCCGCAGGTACAGCGCACCCGAGCTGATGCCCACCGCTAAAAACCAGCAGTACAATCTCAATGAACCGGCGTGACTTCGGGGCGTTCGGGTCGCGTCGGGAGAAGAGGAACTAGCCATGATGCGCACCCCTTCACCAGTTACGGTACCCACGTCCCCTTCCGTGGTAGCGGCACCCTCGGTGCCGGGCATTAACGGAACCGTGGCGTTACCGGGTTCCTCCGCGCTCGGGGTGGGAGTGGGGGTCACCGACGGGTTGTGGCTCTCGGAAGGCTTCGCACTCCCAGACGGGCTGGCTGAAGAAGAAGGTGAAGGCGAAGGACTCGGGTGCGCGTTCAGGTTCGCCTGCGTCTGCAGACGGTTCACCACCACGCGCGCCTCATCAATATTGTCGGCCGAAATCGTGTCTTTCAGCAGCGCACGGTTATGGTCCGAGAGGTCATTAACCGACACGTTACTTTCCTCAACCACATGCGAGAACCGGATAGGCCCAAGGGTCTGCGGAATACCGTTATAGATTGACACCTTGCCGTTGCTGTCGCTCACATAGTAGCGGCCGCTAATCCAGCGCATACCCGTCCACGCGGCAGCCGAGAGCACCCCAACCACCAGCAGCAGCACGAAAATGCGCAGCGGCCAGCGGCGTGGGCGGTGCTTAGCCGCATCCACGGTGAGCATGGCCTCAAGCTCCTCGGGAAGCTGCGCCGTCTCACCCTCAGTAGTCAGCGGCACCCGCTGCGCCAAGGTGGCGCGGTGCTCCAGGGTGCGGTCCACCACGGCCGGGATCATCCCCGTTTCTGTCGCCGAAGCGGCTGAACCCACCAGCTGGTGCGGGCGCTGCCCAAGCTGCCCACGCAGAATCTCAGCGGAGGTATGAATCACCTCAACTGCACCGCGTTTGTGCAGTTCCTCCTCGTGCAGCAAAGACCCGGTTAAATCGCGTGCACGCCGGAACCGGCGGCGAATATGCGCCGAACCGGGGCTGTCGCCACCCGGCAGGGGTTCACCCCGGTGGGGTCTTCAGGGGGGATACGCATCGTATCCTCATCCCCGGTGGCATTGGGCACGGCCGGGGCAATAGAAGCCGGCAGGCTGGGCGCATCCGGCACGGCAGACTCGCCCACCGGCTCATCCTCAGGCAGCACGCTGCGGTCAATCACCTGGGCGACCACTACCGTCACGTTATCGGGCGCACCGCGCTCCAGGGTCATCTGGATGAGGACATCAGCAATCTGCTCCAGATCGTCGGTGGAGCGCAAAACCGCCTCAATATCGGAATCGGGAACAACCGAGTCCAGCCCATCAGAAGCCAACACCCAGCGCTCTCCCGGCACCGCATCAAGGGTCTGCAGCTCAAGCTCAGGTGAGGCGTCCACATCACCAAGCACACGCATAATGACGTTGCGGTGCGGGTGGTGCACAGCCTCCTGCGGGGTGATGCGCCCCTCATTCAGCAGGCGCTGCACAAACGTGTGGTCTGTCGAGATCTGCTCGAACTGCCCGTCCGGGCCCGGGCGCAAACGGTAGGCTCGGGAATCGCCAATATGCGCCAGCTCAATCTTGTCACCGTCAATGAGCAGGGCGGTGCAGGTGGTGCCCATCCCCGCCAGCCGCGAATCCTCATGTGCCAGATCGTTAATGATGCTGTTCGCGCTTTGAATCTCATCCGCCAGGTACACGCCTGCGGTGCCGTCAAAATCGGGGTGATCCAGCGGGGTCAGGTTAAGAGTACCGCTGTGGCGGACGCGACGTCACCGCCTACGTGCCCGCCCATGCCGTCGGCAACCACGGCAAGATACCGGCCCCCGTAGCCGGAATCATCATTTTTGCTGCGGCGCACACCCACATCGGAGCGTGCGGCGAAACGGAAGGCAATCTTCACCGACTACCCCCTCAACTGCATGGTGGTGCCACCCACCCTAAATTCGGTGCCCGGCTCAATGACGGTGGCGCGGCTAAGGCGCTGGCCGTCCACATAGGTGCCGTTCGTTGAGCCAAGGTCTTCAAGCGAACCAACGGAGCCCTGCGGGAACAGGCGCGCGTGGCGTCCCTGAGGCGTAGTCATCCTGAAGCGAAACCTCAATATCGTTTGCGCGTCCAATCGTGATGGGCTCATCCCCCAGCTGCATCATGGCACCAGCCTGCGCGCCCTCAGTGATCACCAACTGGGACGGGCGCGCCGGGGGAGCAGCCACAGGGGCCTGCCCAGCCGCCGGCAGGGCAGGGGAGGCGAACGCATCCACCGAGACTGTGCGGAAATTCTTCCCCAGCCCCAAGTCGCGGCGTGCTGCGGCCAACACCAGAAACACGAAGAACCACAGCAGCGCCAAAAACGCGAAGCGCAGGATAATGACGGTAAGCTCAGAGGCCACTAGAGAGCACCCCCGGCGGGCATCATACGGAAGAAGATGCTCGTATCGCCTAGTCGCAGGAGAGAACCGTCGTGCAAAGTTGCGGGGGTGCGCAGGGCGGTGCCGTTGAGCATCGTGCCATTAGTGGAGCCCAAATCGGTCACAATGTACGCCCCGCTCTGGTGCGAAATCTGCAGGTGGCGGCGGGAAATACTCTTACCATCCACACGGATATCAGCCACACTGCCGCGCCCAATAACTACCGGGAACGAGGTCAGCTCAATGGGCTGCCCGTCAATCTCAAGATGCGGTACCAGCGGCTGCGGGGCAGGGGCGGGCGGAGCCTGCGGAGGCTGCTGCGCCGGTGCGGCCTGCGGCTTAGTGATGCGCGTCGGCAGCGACCGTGCACGCGGCGGGCGCACCGGGCTGTAGGAGGGCGCCCCATGCGGGCTTGGCGGGGCGTCATTGACCGGTGTCTGCACCGGCAGAGCACCCTGAGCGGGCGGGGTGGAAAAGTACTCAAACGTGGGCACCACCTGGAAATCACCGGGGTGAACCTCCGGTAAGGAATGGAAGGTGATGCGCACCGCCCCAATGAGCGAGTATCCCTGCGCTCGCGCGTGTGAAATGGCGAGGTCGCAGAGCTCAATAGCAAACGGGTTGCCCCACTCCCGTATCCTGTCAAAATCTGCGGGGGAGAAATTAACCGCATAAATATTGGGGGCCATCAGCATCTCGTTGGGATCGATGTAGGATTCATCGTCCATGACCGTGCGAATACGGTTTGCAATATCTGCTTTTTCGAAGGTGCCGAAGCCTTTGGAGAAGCCAACGGCCTGCCCAATGCCTTGTTCTAGCCGCTCAAGCCTCGTCCATAAACTTCATTGCCGCCTCCTCCTAACGATCCGTGCCGATTGTACTGCCGTGAGCCCGCGCGGGCCCGCGAAAGGTACAGTCTAGCGATTTTAACTGTGCATATGCTGTGCGTGCGTTAGATACACACACCCAACGCTATTCTATGCGATAGGCGGTGATTAATGCAGAATCGGGGTTATTTTTCGCGGTAAAACCGGGTGCTGAAGAGGCACTACGGTGAATTCTGGTGCACCATGCGTGGATGTTCCATACCGTTACACCCCGATAATAGGGCGTAAAAATCCGTCATGTGATGTGAATAAAGTTACTAAAATTGGATTGGACAGGGGGCCAAGGGGTGCGTATAGTTCTATATGTTGCCTGCAACCACAGGTTGTAAGACACTTGCGCGAGTGGCGGAATAGGCAGACGCGCACGGTTCAGGTCCGTGTGCCCGTGAGGGCGTGGGGGGTTCAACTCCCCCCTCGCGCACCAACTAATCCCCGGTTCAGTTGAACCGGGGATTTTTTATACCCGTCATACCCGTCTTTCCTGTGTGTCTGCAGCACCCAGCGGGCCAAACATCAGCATAAACATCCAGCAAAGCCAAACAGTGGTGTGCGCCCTGCGGCGTTTAGCATCCTATGGGGCGTCATTGCTGGGCGGCTGAGTATTCTGCGTATCGGGTGAGGGCCGCTGCGCAGCCTCCCGCTTCTCGGCGCGTGAACGTAAAATCCAGGCGATAGGGCCAAGAAACGGTAGCGCCAAGGTGAACAGGAGCCACTTGAGCTTCTGCACCTCACTAAAGTACGGGCTGCGGTGAATCGTGAGCAGACAGTACAGCGCCAACGCGATACCCACGAGAAACACCGCGGTCCACAGTACATCAAGCACGCCGCTAGGCATGAGGGGCCCTCCAAATAATTGTTATGTAAGGATGATATAGGGGTGATGGTATTCGGCGTCTTCACCCTGAGACGTGACTATATGCCTTGTAGGTCTTAGGAATATGAGTTAAGGTCAAGCGCACGCCGGTAGCATATCTCATCAAGACGAGTATTCCATACTTGATTGTTTACCTGCCCCAGTGTGTAGTACGGTTCATTGGCTTGTACCAACTAAGGGCTTATATATGGGTGTCACTATTGGCCTGTGCATCTTCTAGAGCAGGGTTTATGTCGTTATCTCGTGAGGCAGAATATAGCATCAATATCCTCCCATACCGCAAGGTGTATACAGGCCAAAGCAGTCATGACGTCAACGCCTTGTTAGGGGGCTTCGTTGCTGGTTGCCGTCAAAAGGTTTACGGTGTTTGGCTGAGACCTATGTGTGGACTGGAATTCAGCATGAAGACGCTGAGCTTGAAATTGTAACTACTAGTATGTACAGTTGTGGTTATGGACAGCAGGACTCGGCTTGTAGAGGCAACCCAGGATCTCCTGTGGGAACAAGGGTATTCAGCGACCAGCCCAAAAGATATCATGCGCCGATCAGGTGCTGGTCAGGGCAGCATGTACCATCACTTCACCAATAAGCAGGAACTGGCAGTAGAGGCGCTAGAACGCAGCGCCTTATCCATGCGTCACGATGCCGAAAAGCTGCTTGCGGCAGATGGTAGTGCTTGCGAAATAGCAACAGCTTATCTGCGTCGACAGCGCGATGTTCTGAAGGGGTGCCGCATGGGAAGAATGACATTCGATGCCGATGTCTTGAACACCCCGGAACTTATTGAGCCTGTCACACGCACGTTTGTGTGGCTGATTGAAGCTCTTACAGTACTCTTTGAGCGGGGCAGAGACCACGGTGAGTTTGCCGCAGATATTGATGCCCGCAATCTGGCTTCACTGGTGGTAGCAACAGTGCAAGGAGGCTATGTGCTAGCACGTGCCACACGAGATGTGGATGCCTTTGATGCGGCGGTTGAAGGGGCTGCTGCGCTCCTGCGTAAGGCCACAGAACCTCTGATTACCGAGGTGTCGGATCATTCTGATTGAGTGACCGTATGGCTCAAGGAGAAATGGGGAAAGACGTATGTATTCAATGCAGTACCGTGTCCAGCTTCCAGCGGACTACGACATGGAGATCATCCGGGACCGCGTCCGTCGCACTGGGCACTTGATGGATGGATATCCGGGACTGGAGTTCAAGGCGTACCTTATCCAGGAGAAAGCCAAAGGAGCCATGGAGAACTGCTACGCACCGTTTTACGTCTGGAACGATGCGGAGGGAATGCGATCTTTCTGCTGGGGAGAGCCCGGGTATTCATCAATTGTGCGCGATTTCGGCCGTCACCCCATCCAAGATTGGACAGTCCACAAACTCATCAAAGGAACTACACCTCTGACCCAAGCACATAGCCTTAACATCCAAACCGTCACCCTGCCCGAGTTTGCCGTACCGTCTGAAATCATAGAGCCCCTGACTGCGGACTTCCTTAACGGACAGAACGCTAATACGCTCTGCCGCCTGGCCGCAGTCGACGTCACAACTTGGAAACTCATCCAGGTTGAGCTCAGTAGTGCCAACTCCGACCACACACAACCGAAAACCACCTCCTATGAGGTCCTCCACGTCTCGACCGCCGATATTGACTCCCGCTGATCAGGAAAACCGTGTTTGATGAGTATCTTAGACGGGATGGTTCGTTGTCACGGCAAGGTGAAATGGTCCAGGATAGACACACAATATGACCTATAGCTCTAAAGTCTTCACTGTAGATATAAAAATCTCGCCAATCCCCAATAAGGGAGGGCGAGGAGCTGTAACCCAAGTTTGTCGATACACATCCATAAGAGCCAAATAAACGATTAACATCATATAAAAGGTGGCTGCCGCACGTTTCTGGAGCGAGATGATTATTTAAAACACCTCTTTAGAAACGTGCGGCAGATTGTAGCAATACCCTAGATGCCCTCAGTTCTGCACCATACCTAGCGGAACATTAAACACCCGTCTTTTGTGCCCGCTTAGCGGCAGCATCCGAGTCTCGTTTAGCCCAGAACTCGCGGGTGGTCACCTCATCCGTGCCGTCCCAGGCAGCCAAGTTTTTAATCTCGGGCATATCGGATGCCATGAAAATAGGCTCCAGCCCGGCCTTACGCTGCGTCTCATAGTTCTTCAGAACCGCAACCACCTTCGGCGAAAGCCACAGCACCGCCACCAGGTTCACAATCACCATGCCCGCGTTCAGCATATCCGCCGTCGTCCACAGCAGGCTCAGCGATGCGATCGCGCCAAAGAACACAAACCCCAGCACCACCAGGCGGAACACCGTCAGTGCCCAACGCTTTTCGGTCACAAAGCGGATATTTGACTCGCCGTAATAGTAGTTGCCAATAACCGAGGAGAACGCGAAAAGGAAAATAGCGAAGGTTAAGAAGTGCGTGGCCCAACCACCCAACTGGGCGGCCAACGCATCCTGAGTCAGGCCCGCCCCGCGGGTCTTATCGCCATAGACAGGATTCGACAGAAGCACAATAAACGCGGTCACAGAGCAAACCAGCATCGTATCGAAATACACGCCCAGCGCCTGCACATAGCCCTGTTTGGCGGGGTGCGAGATAGTCGCGGTTGCGCCCGCGTTCGGGGCGGTACCCATACCGGCCTCGTTCGAGAGCAGGCCGCGTTTCATACCCCAAATAACGGCACCCATCGTGCCGCCCACCACAAACTCACGCAGACCAAAAGCGCCCTCGAAAATCATGAGCAGAACGTTCGGAATTTCTCCAATATTCAGCCCCACCACCAGAAGGCCCAGAACCAGGTACAGCACCGCCATGAATGGCACCAGAAACTCGGTCACCGAGGAGATCGCACGAATACCACCGAAAATAATGGCCGCCGTCAGGCCCGTAATAATCACGCCTACCAGGATGCGGAACCCCATACCGTCCGTGCCTTCAATGCTGATATTGAACGAGTTCGCGCCCGCCTCAACAATCGCGTTGGTCTGCACCGCGCAGAACACAAAACTATAGGTGAGCACAATAAAGCCCACGAAAATCAGGCCCAGCCAGCGTGCGTTCAGCCCGCGCTGCATATAGTAGGCGGGGCCACCAATATAGGAGTCCTTGCCGCGCTCCTTATACAGCTGACCCAGCAGCGACTCGGCGAAAGCGGATGCGCCGCCCACCGCCGCAATAATCCACATCCAGAACACCGCGCCGGGACCGCCCATCGCAATAGCGATCGCCACGCCCGCAATATTGCCGGTACCCACACGGGATGCCGCCGAAACCGTGAACGCACGGAATGAGGAAATGCTCTTACGGCCGTCAGCTTCGTGACCGGACGGGTCGGTGAGCACGCGCAGCATCTCGGGCAGAGAACGCCACTGCACCGCACGGGTGCGGATGGTCAGGAACAAACCAGCGGCAATCAGCGCCACGAAGAGGAAGTTCTCCCATACCCATTGCTGAATAGAGTCAACCACGCTGGTGGCGCCAGAGGTATAGGTGTTGATGTCTTGAATAAAATGTACGAATCCCTCCACGGGCGCTCCCATCGGGTTATTGGACACAGTAATCCCCCGGTACGAGGCGTCACTGCGGGGGAGGGGCGGGGCTTAAGCACCCGCATACGGAAAAAGATATTTTTCCGGAAGTTACAGGTAACTATTGTTGCGGTACAGTACCCGTGTGAGCAAGCTCAATAAGTGGTTTCAGGGAATTTGTAACGAATAATTAACGCACACCGCAGCGTGTGCCACCCCCGCCAAAGCGCCCTCGGCTTAGCAGTAATTAGAAGCGGGGGAGAAGGCTCACTGGTAGCGCTTATCGTGCTTTAACGGTTTCACGAAGGGGAACGAAAGCACCCCGCGAATCTGGGTCTGCGCCATGAGCATTACCAGCCGGTCAATACCGATCCCCAGCCCGCCGGTAGGCGGCAGCCCCGTCTCCAGGGCGTACAGGAAATCCTCATCCACTTGCATGGCCTCGGGGTCTCCAGCGGCCGCTTTCAGCGACTGCGCTACCAGACGCTCACGCTGCACCAGCGCATCGGCTAATTCGGAGTAGGCGGTACCCATCTCCATACCGTTAATCACCAAATCCCAGCGCTCCACCAGTCCCAAAACACTGCGGTGCGCACCAGCTAAGGGGGAGGTCTCCACCGGGAAATCCGTGTAAAACGTGGGGAACACGGTTTTTGCTTCCACCAGTTCACCATACAGTTCCTCAATGACCGCCCCTGCACCCATATCGTCCCGTACGTGAATCTCATGCTCACGAGCCAGGGCCAGGAGCGTCTCAAAATCGGTGTCTAAGGTGATGGTGGTGCCCACCGCCGCTGAGAGCGCCTCACACACCGAAACCACCGGCCAGGCACCTGAAACGTCATCCAGCGTACGGTCTGTGCTGCCCTTTGCCCCCAACGGCAGCACGCACTGACCGTACACCGCCTGCGCCGTGTTTTTAATGATCCGCTCCGTTAGGTGGCGCATATCGGTGTAGTCGGCGTAGGGCCGGTATGCCTCAAGCACTGTGAACTCGGGGTTGTGCGTGTTATCTGCACCCTCGTTGCGGAAGTCACGGCCCAGCTCATATACGGCACCCATGCCGCCCACCACCAAGCGTTTGAGGTACAGCTCCGGGGCGATACGCAGTGTCAGATCCGCCCCGTAGGCGTTAATGAACGTTTTGAAGGGGCGGGCGCTGGCGCCACCGTGCACCGTGTTCAGGATTGGGGTCTCAACCTCGGTGAAACCTTCCGTATCCAGGGTGCGCCGGATGGACGTAATAATAGCCGAGCGCATCCGCAGGTTTTGCACCTGTTCAGGGTTAACCAGCAGATCGGTGGAGCGGCGGCGCAGGCGTGCCTCCGGGTCGGTGAATGAGTCGAACGGGATGGGATGCAGGCACTTGGAGACCATCCGCCAGTTACTGGCCAGCACTGAGACGGTGCCGTTACGTGAGGTTCCCATGCTGCCGGTGATGAGCAGGATATCGCCGGTATCGACGGTCTGGCTGAGAAGCCGCAGCGCCTGTGCACCCACAGCGGCGCGTTCAATAACCACCTGGAGGGTGCGGCCGTTCTCTATGAGGGTGAGGAAGACGACCCCGCCATGATTGCGAATAAACCGCACCCGACCCGACAGAGTAAATTCCTCAACCGAAATATTTCCTGAATGTAATATATTGGTGAGCTTTCCACCGAGTAATCACACCGAACACCCAACGGATACGGCTCCATACCTGCGCTGCGTAATAGCTCAGCGTGCCGGATGCGGTGCCGAGTCTGCTCACTGCGGCGTGTCTGCACTCGCGGGGTGTCTGCCAGAGACCGGCGTTCAATCTCCCGCACCCGCTCACAATCAGCCTCTCCCAATAACAGCACCTGGGATCGCTGCCTCCGCGCCGAAATCGAAATATCCGGCAGGAACCCCTCGGCCACACCCGCCGCAACCACCGTATTAATGAACGCCAGCGTCGGCTCAAAAGCCATATACCGTCCCACCCACTCCGGGGCGAACTTCAGGTTAAACCGGTACAGGCGTTCCAGCTGCCAGAACCTGTCCAGGTACCCCAGTGAACGGGAGGCGAGCCTCTCCCACGGGCTGGCCCCAAACCGCTCGGCGTTATCGTACACGTGACGGAACATCGCAAAATTCAGGGAGACACGGGTGATGCCGTACTCACCAGCCCGCTCCATCAGCCCGGCCACCATGAACTCGATAGTCCCGTTGGGGGCCTCAGGGGAGCGGCGCATTACATCCAGGGAAACCCCTGTGCGGCCCCACGGCACGAACGAGAGTAAACCCACCATCTGCCCGTCGGCAGCGTGCGCCGACACCAGCAGGCACCGGCCGTCGGCGGGGTCACCCAGGCGGTTTAGAGCCATTGAGAAACCGCGTTCCACCCTGCCGTGCCGCCACTGGTCGGCGTACTGCTGCATCTGCTTCAATTCTTGGTCATTGAGGTCACGGTGGCGGCGAATGCGCAGGCTGTACCCCGCTTTCCGCACTCGCTGGCAGGCCTGCCGCACCTGCGTCAGCGACGTATTATTCAGACTGAACCTGTCGGTGGTGAGTACCGCTTCGTCGCCCATGCGGGTAATGCTCAGTCCTTCTTTGGCGAAGGCACGCGCACCCGCCTCGCTCACGCTAATAGCGGCCGGAACCCACCCGTAGGTGCGGGCGGCGCGCATCCACGCCCGGATTGCTGCGCCCCAGGAGGCCGGATCCCCCACCGGGTCGCTGGATGCCAGGCACACCGAGCCCACCATGCGGTATGTGATGGCGGCCCGATGATCTGGGGAGAACACGGTCTGCTTATCGCGGCGGGTGGCGAAGTATGAGAGGGAATCGTTTCCTCCGTACTCTTGAAGCAGCTCACGCAGCCGCACCTCGTGTTCAGCTGTCCAGGTGTTTGGCATACGGTACCCGCGCAGGATGAGGTACACAGCGATCGCCGAGAAAATCCCGTAGAACACCGAGGCGATAGTGCCCACGACTGCCGCAGCATGAGGCCCTTTAAGTTCGGGGACAATGTCAATCCCCAGACCGTGCAGTACCAGGTTTTGTGGGGTGACTCCGGGAAGGTGCCGCCCAAAGTACCAGGTGATGAGTGTGGTCGCGGTGAAACCGCCCACAAACACAAGGGCCGCCACGGCCCACGAGATACGCCCAATACGGGCTGGGAACGCTTTACGAATAGACCACAGGAAGGGGATGGCGATTAGCCCAATAACCACCGAAATCGTGTCTACCCACGAGATGAGGTACTGTTTGGGTCCCATGATCGGGTCGGGGAAGAACACCATCAGGGTGCTGTCAATACCCAGCACAATACCCGCTGCCTGAAAGAAAATCGCCAGGTACAGCCCCAGACGTTTGCGGGCAATCAGACCCCAGGTGATGACGAGCATTGTGACGGCACTGGCCAGTGAGTGGGTGGCGGGGATATTGAGGAGGCTCACCCCCAGCTCCCACCAGCGGAAGCCGCGCCCGCTGCGCAGGGGCGAGATAATCCAAGAGAACACTGTGATGACGGTCAGGAAAGAGTAGGCGCCAATGAGCCACCGGGCTGACACCTCGGCGTATCGTGAGGCTGTATCCGCCGCGTCGCGGCTTCGTTTCTGGCCTGTCATGAATCCCCCTTCGGGCTGTACTGCCTACCTATAACTCTATAAATCTTTTGGGCGTGTGCACCTTAAAAGTTACGGGTAATTTGCTTGTGATCGTGCTGAGAAAACGAAAATGACTTATAGATATAATAGAGCTAAATATATATACAGAAATACATCGTATACCTTATGTAAATATTTATACTTTTATATAAAAATTAAAGCTTAAATATTAAAAACGCTCAAACACACTTAAAGCTTTTAGACAGAGAAGTCTTCCTAAGGAAAACACCATGATTATCGTGAAATGGCGAGTAGTGATCCTGCTGCTCGTGCCTACCATCCTGTGCTACGGGTGGATGATATTTATTCTGCCCAGGCTCATGCGCTCCAACGGGGTGCGCAAATATGTTCTGCAAGCGGTGAGTCTTACCCTCACCTGCCTGCTGACCCTCACCAGTGTTGCCTCGTACCTGAACCTTCAAAACAAGTGGTACCCCACCCTGGAAAGTATCTTTGCCGACCCCAATGCTCCCATTACAGACAGCCACTACGGCGCGCCCCTGACCCCCGTCTCACAGCAGGTCTCTGAGCACACCCCGGAGCAAGAAAATGCGCGAGGCGCTGAATCCGTGAAGGAGGCACTGGCTCACGCCGAGCCGGGCAAACCCCTGGAAATCACGGTACCCGGGCGGGGCGGCACACCGGATATGAAAACTTTCATTTGGCTCCCCGAGGGGTACGCCTCCCACCCGGAACGCACCTACCCGGTTATTCTTGGGCTTTCGGGGTACCCCGGCTGGCCTTTAGGGTTTGAGCAGTTTGCCGCCAAACTTAAACCTGGTGCTTCCCGTCCCATTGGTGATGTCATTCTTGTTGCCCCAGATATTTTCTATAACGGTATCGACACCGAGTGTGTGGACAGCACCAACCCCAAGGGGCCGCAGGTGGAAAGCACCATTGTTGAGTCCCTCATCCCGCTGCTTAAAACCACCCTGAGAGTCAGTACTGAGGCTGACGGGTGGCTCGCCTGGGGGTATAGCTCCGGTGGTTTCTGCGGGCCGATGCTCGCCATCAGGCACCCGGATCTTATTGGTGCTGCCGTCTCATTCGCCGGCTATTTGCCCCGCAGTACCTTGAGGGTCAGCAGTGGCGCCCCGCAGAAGACACCGAATATGACTTGCTGCGCCTGCTGCGGGAGAAAAAGCCTCCGGTAAAAATCTGGTTTTTTACTGCCGAAGACGACCTGAGTATTCGGGACGAGGTGCCCGCATTCACGCAAGCCGTTCAGGCCCCCACCAGTGTGCAGCTTGCCACCGTCCCGGCGGGTGGGCACAGGTATGATGTGTGGTTCAGCCGCGAACCTGCCGCCCTCCAGTGGGCGGGCACCTACCTGGCGCCGTTTAAACCCTAGATACGCGCTTTCACCTCAACACGCCCACGTGAGTACAACACGTGCCCGCCCCCGCGCAGCTTTGCCTTAATGCCTCAACCGTACGGTGTGTATGGGGCAAAGGTGAAGTGAACGTTAAAAAATCTGCGTATGATTAGGCACAGGAAAGTACATGCAACGGTACTGACCGCCAGGGTAGTACGCGTAGGGGAGGCAGCCGGTGAATATCTCAAACTGGGGTACGGTGCTTCTGTTTGGCGTGTTCACGGTGTTCTGTTACGGCGTTGTGATTGGGGTGCTGCCGCGCATGCGCGGCCCCGGTGCGCGTAAATATGCGGTGCAGGCTGTGGGGATGTTTTTAGCTGCCCTCTTGACCCTGCTGACGGTGGGCGCTTACCTGAACCTGCAAAACCGCTGGTACCCCACGCTTGAGAGTATTTTCGCGGATCCGCACGCCTCTGCCTCAACGAGCACGTACGGGTTTTTCCCCGGTAACCCTTCGAATGCGCCCACGATCGAGCTCAGCGGTGAACAGAAGGATGCGTACACTAATCCGGCGCTGCGGGCGGCCTTTGAGGAGCGCCGCGCCAGCGGGGGCAACGGTCCGCTGCAGCTGTATATTCCCGATAGTGCCGGGCGGAGTATCCGCACGCTGGTGTGGCTTCCTGCTAGTTACCTGGATTCGCCGGAGCGCGTGTACCCGGTGGTGTTGGCGTTCCCAGGGTACCCGGGCATGCCGGATGTGTACGAGAATTTTGTTCCGGCCCTTGATCGTGCGGTCGCTAATGGCACTGTGGGAGAGACGATCCTCGTTGTCCCAGATGTGTTCTATGCGGGGGTAGACACCGAATGTGTGGATGGGGATCCCAATACCAGCCCCACCCCGCACACGGAGAGTTTTCTGACTGATTCACTTATCCCGTTTATGAAGAGGAACCTGCGGGTGCCTACTACCGCCGACGGGTGGGCCACCTGGGGGTATAGCGCGGGTGGCTATTGCGCATTAATGCTGCCGGTGCGTCACCCCGATCTGGTGGGGGCGGGAGTCTCGTTCGCCGGGTATTTTAAGCCTCGGTATGAGCCGGGGCAGCAGTGGCGCAGCGAGGACGATAGCGAATACGATCTGGCACGCATCCTGCGTGAGAAACGACCTGCCGTGAGGCTGTGGTACTTTACCGCCGCCGACGATACAACGGTTACCGCTGAGCTTGCGGATGCGACGCGCGGTATTAGTCAGCCCAGTATGCTCAGCGTGGTGACCATACCGGCTGGTGGGCACAGGTTTGATGTGTGGCACCCGAATGATTGGCGTGCCCTGGCCTGGTTGGGAAAATATCAGTGGTTTAAACCCGGTGGAATGCGTTAGCGGCTTCAGACCCTGCCGGGTGCCCCTTATGAAACGCTAGGTGCCGCCTACCGTGTGTACGGTAGGCGGCACCTGGTACAGGGGCTGCACTGTGTGGGCGGCTAGTCGCCTTTTCCTTCGAAGACGTCGGGAATACCGTCGTGGTTTTCGTCCAGTTCTTCTTTTTCTGCGACTGCCTTGTAGTGCTTATTGCGGCGTGAGAGGATGATCGCACCCAGGATGGCGGCGGTAATGGAGCCGAAGAGAATAGCGATTTTGGCGTCTTCGGTGTGCGGGGAGCCGTGCGGGAACGACAGCTCAGCCACCAGCAGCGAGACGGTGAAACCGATACCGCCGGTGACCGCCAGACCAATGACGTCGATCCATTTCACGTCCGGGTCGAGGTTGGCGTGTTTGAACCGGGTGACCAGCCAGGTGGTGCCTGTGATACCCAGGGTCTTACCGACCACGAGCGCGAAGATAATGCCGATTGCTACCGGGTCGGAGAGGGCCCGGCCCAGCCCGTCGAAACCGCCCAGGGCTACACCCGCGCTGAAAGGCGAAAACGGGCACACAGATACTGGTGGAAATGGGCCGGAACCGGTGTTCGAAGACCTCCGCGAGGCCGGAGTCGGCACCAGCGGCTTCGGTGCGTTTATTGAATTTCACGGGTACGCAGAAGCCCAGCACCACGCCCGAGATGGTGGCGTGAATACCTGATTCGAGGAAGAGCGCCCAGGTGATGAACCCCAGTGGCAGCAGAATAATCCAGGCTGCGGCGGGTTTGAGATGGAACATTTTCTCGCCCTTATAGGCGATGAGCGCGAAAAGCCCGATGGGAATAATCGCCGCCAGCAGGTATTCGCCGTGGAAGTTATTGGTGTAGAAGATGGCGATAATGCAGATGGCGATCAGGTCGTCGACCACTGCGAGGGTGAGCAGGAAGATGCGCATCGCCGAGGGCAGGTGGGTGCCCACACCCGCGAGTACGGCCACCGCGAACGCAATGTCGGTGGCGGTGGGGATAGCCCAGCCGTGCACCGCTGTTTCGCTGGCGTGGTTGACAATGAAGTAGAGGATGGCGGGGGTGATGACGCCGCCGCACGCCGCAGCAATGGGGATGATCGCGGTGCCAGGGGATTTGAGATCGCCAATGACGAATTCTTTTTTGAGCTCAAGGCCGGTGAGGAAGAAGAAGACAACCAGTAACCCGTCGGCCGCCCAAGTGCCAACACTCATGTGAAGGTGGTGGAATCCGGGGATTTCCGGGCCGATTTGTGCATCCCGCACCCCGAAGTATGCGGCTGCTAAGGGGGTGTTGGCAAAAATAATGGCGAGGACGGTCGCTATGAGAAGGATGGAGCCGCCCACCGATTCTGTGCGTAGAATATCGGCAATACGCACCGATTCGCGGTAAGAACCTCGCCCGAAAGCCGTATTGTCGGGTTGTACGTCACTCTTCTGAATCATGTTCTCCTCAGGGGTTTTGTGCGGCGTTCCTTATACCAGTGTAACGTCTTTCCACAGCAAAAAAACTTATTTTTATTCCAGTATATGAATTTTTTTATAAACAAATAGACAGCTTTGAATATTTCCCTGTATATGGTGATATAAACCCACAAAAATAAAGCATAAAATGCAGAAACTCACTCTTAAGAAATATTCCCCACCGCCGGTATAAAGGCGATGGGGAATGCGAAAATATGCGCTATATGTTTTTAGGAGCCAGCAACTGCGGGGGCTGAATCGTCCTCACCGTGGTTTTCATCCAGTTCACGGGCAACGTAGTTCTCAATGTCAAACAGGTTGCCGTTTGCGCGCTTAACAATGGTTACCAGGGTCTCCATGGAGGCGACCTCTTCAACCTGTTCCTTCAAGAACCACAGCATGAACTGCTCGCCCAGCGGGTAGGTTTCGGCGCGGGCGGCAGCGAAAATTGCCTCAATCTGGGTGGTGACTTCCTCTCCTGCGCCAGCGACATATCAACGATTTCCTGAACATCTGCAAAAATCGTTCTGTACTGCCGGAATCGCCGGGATCTGAACCTTGTGACCGCGGTCGAGCTGGTACTGAACCATCATCAGGGCGTGGTCGCGTTCCTCCAGCGACTGTCGGTAGAAGTAACGGGCCAGCTGCGGCAGATCCTCGCCATCAAGCCAAATAGCCATTGCAAGGTACTGGTGGGATGCGGCAAACTCATGGCCGACCTGCTCGGTCAGCAGTTCATAGAAAGACTTGGTCATCATACTCTCCTGGGGTGTGGTTTATGGGCCCAAAAAGTGGGCGTAACTCAACCTGACCAGTCCATAATATGCGCCGGTTCGGTGTGTGTATACACAGAACAGGCTAATCTCGACCGAGAATTAGGCCCTCCTGCGGCGTGTACTAACCGAGCACAACCTATGTTGAGGGTGCGCGAGCTGCGGGGGCTGCCAGTACGGCGTAATACGGGCCTACTCTGGGTACGAGCCGCGGCGAAGACTATCGATTGATATAAGCTTCGAAGGAGTGTCTCCCAGTACGCTGGTGCCAATATTGGCGAGGTCGTACACCTGCTGTTCATTGAGATGGTCAAAGATTTGTCGGCGAACTTCAGCCACATGGCCGGGAGCCACCTGCTGAATCCTTTCAAGCCCTGCCGGGAGCAGATGGCAGATGCTTACACGACGGTCTTCGCGGCTAATGGAGCGTTCAACGAGGGAATCTTTCTCAAGGCGCGCCACCACACGAGACAGACGCGCAGGAAGAGTGTTTGTGGTCAGTGCCAACTCTGTCATGGTTAGGCTGAGCTCGGGTGACTCGGAGAGCATGGCAAGCACCATGTATTCAACATAGCTTAGGTCGGCTTCACGCTGTAATTGATTTTCTAGCCTGCGAGTGAGGTTAAAAATAATAGAGCTTATAAATAGCCACGCCTCCCGTTCTTCGGGAGTAAGCCACCGGGGTTCTTCGGCGTGCGGTGAGTCAGACACAGGATGCTCCTTCCGGGTCCGTCGTCTTAGTGAGCTGTATGTTGTCGTAGTAGTAATCGAGATATAAGGTTGTATTAATTCCCCATTGTATATGTATCATCTCTCATATTCCGGTAACGGCACCAGTAAATGCGGCGCATTCACAAGTTTTGGTTTACCTAAAGTGTGCGCGCAGATATGTAATAGGTTCCAGCTTATAGTAAACGTTTCCTTATTATTCACCGCTGAAAAATAGGGAGCGAGTATTTTTGGGTGTTTACTTCCCGAATCGATAAAAAATTGGTACTTAAGAAGCTGAGCTGTACTTGAAGGTTTTAGAGTGACGAAGGTCAAAAATACGGATTTTTTGGGACTTAGGTCACTTAAAACAACGCTTGAGGGGTGATTTTTCGCCCCTAGTCGAGAGCGTGTTGTCTAGGAGTGCTATCCTCAAGCTGAGGAAAAGCCGCGTAATATCAAGGTAAAATGGGGTATAAAAAAATTGGTACGCTTTTTTCAACCCTACTTCAGGGGAAGATAACAAAACGATTACAAATTTTTCTGAAAAAGTACCATTTTGGGTTTGCAACCGGCCCAAGACCGTGTACACTGGTATACGTAACGGGGTCGAAGAAGCCCGCGGGGCGAGACCGGAAGCTCAAACCGAATGGGTTCGACTCTCTATTTATCGGTGATTGTCGTCAGTGTGCGGGTAACCCGCATTTCTACTGACGGATGTGCGGTGCGGATGCAGTTCGTGGTTGGGCTGCATTCCGCGCCGTATCTTTTTAACCAGCCCCTTCTGAGGCACTCTCAACCACTCACTCTGAACAACCTCTAGAGATTTCCTATTGGTACCCCTGCGTGCCCTGTCAGGCGTTATCACTTCTAACCGCGGAGCAAACTTGTGGGTACACCCACTAGGCAATGCAGGAATTACCCTGCCAATCCCTGCAAATACAGGCCATAGAGGCTGTTGGGTGGCCCGAACCAGGCTGCAACATCCATCATTCTATGAACTATCAGTAATACAGCATCTAAATCTCTTCTCCGCTCGGTGCATCCCTGCAAACACGCGGAAAAGTCCCATATTTTCTTGTCGCACCCGGGCAGCGACCACCCGCGTGAGGTACTGAGAGTGATCGGCCGCGTAGCGATGAGATAAAGGTCGCCACATCTAAAAAGTCTTTAACTGTTCAGAAAATGACAATGTGTATGGGGTGAATGTGAAGGATTCGGGGATGCTTGGTTTGGGGATGCAAAAATACGTGCACGCGTGGGCGAATCCAGAAGCAGAAAGTGTCAAAAGCAGCGTAGTGGGGGGAGAGGCGCCTTCTGGTGCGTGGGGTATATCGGGGTGTACACCAACCAGCAGGTTTCCTGAGCCTGGGGCGCCTTCTGGCGTGTGGGGTATACCGGGACATTTGCGGGGGTGTGTGTTTAATATTGCCGCCGGAGACGCGCCAACAACATGCGGTTATGTCACTCCGCCACTAGCGTATCCACAGGTGTTATCCACAACGTGGAAAACTTACAGGTGTGTTATTCATAGGATCTTAATAACGTGCGGTGTGATAACGAGATGGCATAAAGACCCTTGAAATACCGGGGGATTTCCATCAGATGGACGCGGCTCATCTCACCATCCAAAATATACAGGCGGGTTCAGGTGGCGCACCCCCTCCACAACGCGCCCGTTATACACACCTGTGGAAAAGTCTGTGCACAATATCCACCGTCCACCCTCTGCGCCGTGCATAATATTCACCGCATGTATTACCTCCCACCGTTTGCCCCGCCCCCTGAAGAAAACTCGCAGCAGAAAGACGAAACCGGCCAAAAGTTCTTCCTGCTGGCCGTAATATACTGCCCGCATATTAAGCGTTGAGATGCTATAAAACGGCCCCTTCGCACCCTCCGCAGCGAGTATCCACAGACTTTATCCACAGCGTGGATAACTTACATACCTGTTATTTGCGGGTCTGAACCCCGCAAAAATCCGGCAAATATCCCGAAATCGTGATGAATTTGAAATAAAATCCACGGGTTTATCCACCCCTGTGGAAAACTTTCTCCACCCTATGCACAGCATCCCCGCACAATGCCCAGAACCCACTGAACTCGCAGGCAAACGCTGGTACCCTTGTAACGACGCCATCTTCTGAATGAAAGGGCATACACTATGGCTGAAAAGTACACTCTTCCCGAGCTCCCCTACGACTACGCGGCGCTCGAACCCCACATCTCCGCAAAGATCATGGAGCTGCACCACGATAAGCACCACGCAGCCTATGTTGCAGGCGCAAACGCAGCCCTAGAGCAGCTTGAGGAAGCACGCGCAAACGGCTCCTACGGCAACGTATCCAAGCTGTCCAAGGATCTCGCCTTCAACCTGGGTGGTCACACCAACCACTCCATCTTCTGGAAGAACCTTTCCCCCGAGGGCGGCGACAAGCCCACCGGCGAGCTCGCAGCGGCTATCGACGAGTTCTTCGGTTCCTTCGACAAGTTCCGTGAGCACTTCACCAACGTTGCCCTCACCATTCAGGGCTCCGGCTGGGCAATTCTCGCCTGGGACACCGTGGGCAAGCGCCTCATCATTGAGCAGCTGTACGACCAGCAGGGCAACATCTCGGTGGCACTGATTCCCGTTCTGCAGCTCGATATGTGGGAGCACGCCTTCTACCTGGACTACCAGAACGTGAAGGGCGACTACGTGAAGGCATTCTGGAACATCGTGAACTGGGCAGATGTCGCTGAGCGCTTCGCACGCGCAGTGTCGCAGACCAAGGGTCTGGTGCTTCCCGAGTAGTCCTCAAGGATTAACGTGCGCTCGCACTCAGGGCGTATCGTATACGGGCGGGTGTCCGGTGCCTTCGTTAGAAGAGGCGCCGGGCACCCGCTTTGCGCTATAGAACTCATGGGTTAGTGGCTACACGGTGATGAGATGGTATACAGAACCGCGATGCCCTGAGTGTGCTCGCTGTTCTGCTATACCTCGTTTGACCAATTTGGGCAGTGCATACCGAACCTGCCGTGCGGTTAACTGGGTATCTTCTACGAGATCGGCGACCGTAGCGGGCTTCTGCGCTAAGACAGAATACACCTGTGATTCTGTGGCGGATAGTTCCTGCGGTACGTCAACATGCTGGGAAGACTGTGCCGCCCGTTGATCCCGTGTGGACTGTGCATCGTCCGTGGAGCGGTAAATGATAACGCGTACCTGAATGCCTTCATCAAGGATGCGCGCCTCGCGCAAACCAGCATTGCGTAAGGCCTGCTGTGCCGCCAAAATACCGCCGCCTTCTCCCTCAATGAGCCGACGACCGTCGCTGAGACGAATATTCTGACAGATAGCGTACAGTGCCTCATTCACAGCCGCAGGGCGGTGCACAAGACCAACCTGACTAGGTAAAATACCCCAAAAACCACCGGGGCTGATGATCTCAACACGGCCACGCTTAATAAAAATCTGCACGAACTTTCCCGAAGCATCCCGCTCATAACTGCGGTGCACAAGGGCATTCGCCACGAATTCGCGCAGAGCCACCAGAGGAATTTCGGGTTCATCCACCAGACCCGCCCCATCAGGGGTTGTTACGGTGCGGTTTTTGAGATTACGCACAAGCCAGGCAAGTGCGTCTTCAAGCATGGCAGGAATAGGGCCTTCGCCCCGAAAACGGTCATCATTACGGGCTGTACCGCTCATAGACACTACGCCGATAATACTTGCCCCAGAATAAAACTGCTGCGGATAATCCCCCAGAGCACATAATCCGGCCAAGGTTAAATCGTTCTGCGCGGCGGTGAGAACATTGCGTTTGTGCAGAATTTCCTGGTCAGAGTCATGCCGCAAACGTGCTGAGGAGAGGCGAACCTGACGCAGAAAGTCCTCGGTGTATGGCTCATCTAAATCTTTGATGGACGTGCCAGGAATATTTCGTAGGTCATTCTGTGGTTTATGGCGTTGGGCATACATAAGGCTTAGCGCGTAACTATCCATCGGGTAGTCACCGTCTCCGAGGCGTTGATACGCCACATTACCTTTAAAGCAGGGGCGTTCCTGTACCGGTAACCCTGGAACAGATACGATGAGCACCTGATGATCGCCCAGAACCATATCGGTGGTTTCTACCGCGATTTTTGGTTTGAGATTCTGCGCGGCGTCAATAATTTTTGCTCGTAAATCTTCAAGATCGTAAACGCCCACGGGTGCAAAATCTTGGGATTCGTCCACGCCGCATATGATGATGCCACCGTCAGGAAGATTGGCGAAACTGCAGATAGTTTCAGCAATAGAAGACGGGTAACCGTTATGCGCCGACTTCACCTCAACGGTCAGGCTATCCCGACCAAGGAGGCGTAGCTCATTCAGAGTCTGTGTCACTTCTTCAGGCGTATACATGTAAATATTGTAACTCTGAGAGTGACAATGTGGACGTCTGACTGGGTTGAAAGTTACAAATCTGGTGATTTTGGGTGACAAAATGTAACTTTCAGACGGGTTTTTTGTCACTTTGGCATAAAAAACGGAATGAAAGTGACAAAAATGTAACTCTCGATGGCAATTGTGTAACTTTCACCGAGGAGTCAAACGGGTCCCCTTTGATTTTTGTGGACTTTCGAAGGGGCACACATACTCGCGGGATGCTCTCGAAAGCGTAAAAGCGGGAGCGGGTAAAACTGGGACGGATCGATGTTCGCTAGGCCGCGCCGAGTTCTTGGGCGAGAAACGCCATTTTGCGGCCGCGGCCCCAACGGTAATCCCCGATCACGCCGCTCTCACGAATCACTCGGTGGCAGGGAATAATCAGCGCCACCGGGTTGTGTCCCACCGCGGTTCCCACTGCACGGGCGGCACGGGGGCGTCCAATACTCTCAGCCACAGACCCGTAACTTTGCACGGCACCCTGCGGAATATTCAAAAGCGCACGCCACACCTGCACCTGAAACGGCGTACCCTTCAAATGCAGGGGCGATGCGCTCCCCGCCTCCACCGAAAAATACTAACGCCTGCTCGTGAAAAGGATGCTCGCCCTCATGCAGCTGCGCATTCGGGTATTCGGCGCGCAGGTTCGTGAGAGCCGCATCCGGGTTATCGGCGAATGCCATATGACATATGCCTTTATCCGTTGCGGCGATCAGCACCATGCCGAAAGGGGACGCGGCGTAACGCCAGACGATGCGCAGGTTCGCCCCGCCGTTCTTGTACTCGCCGGGGGTCATGCCCTCAATGGTGACGAACGCATCGTGCAGGCGTCCCGTGCCGCTGAACCCGCTCGACCAGGCCGCATCGAGCGTGCTCTGCTGCCCAGCGAGCGCCGCCTTCGCCCGTTCAAGGCTGATATGCTGCAGCATTTTCTTGGGGCTCACCCCCGCCCACTGCTGGAACTGACGCTGCAGGTATTCGGGGCTCACATGAACCGCCTGGGATACCTGCGCGAGCGTGGGCTGATCTGCGGCGTGGTCATACAGGTACTCGATAGCGGCGGCTATGCGCCCGAACTGGACGGTCTGCTCGATCGGGTCTGTGATGCTCAAAGATTCTCCTAGTTCAAGGTCTTAACACTAGAGAATACGGGTGTTCCGGGTGGAAAACGACCCGATTCTTGACCTTGTGCGCATTGGGTGTAGAAGTGATTGTAGAGTTTAGGTGATGAATTAGAGAGACAAATGCGAGGATATTAGGATACGCTCAAAGGGCGGCTGACAGTTAACGCCATAAATCCCTGAATTTTAGGAGAGCCATAATGGAGAATTCTTTTACTCTTGACCGACAGACCCTACGCGATATGCGTGACGTTCTTGATGCGATACGGCGTGAACATGGAGGTTCCATTAACGCTTCTATGACTTTACAGGGAATATCAGATTCGCAGGTAGAGATGCATCTTACGGATACTGACTATATAGATACCCGTGTTAATTTCGAGGTATCTTTTGAGGCTATGCATTTTGCTGTCATGTGTGTTCCGGCTGAGAACTTTGCAGAGGATTTAGGGCCGTATATGATGCGCAGCAGTTCTCAGTTCACCTTCACCTGGGAGGACTATGGCTACGGACCAGAGATTAACGGTATACCACTGTCTGTGGGGCATGCTGGAGGTCTAGACGACATGCGAGACTGTACGGAGTGGTATTTTCCTGAAACACGGTGGATACCGCTGGGGACCATTACTGGTGATGACTACCTGCGTATTGTCGCCCAAGATGCTCCGGTGAAAACGTATAAAGAAGGTACTCTACAGTACGGTGTAGTACATTTTCTTGATGTGTATTTTACGGTGAAAGATGTATTTAGTTTTCTTGAAAATACCCTAGGACTGACACTTCCTGCTGATTCGCACATTATCCAAGATGCATTGAAGGCAGAGTGGAAATTCCCGGTAACCATATTTGAAACAGTGTTTGTACTAGCAGATACCACCAAAGCTAAAAATATTCAGGTGAGCGTTAGTGATCCTGCCCCTAAGGAGCTTGTCCTGAAATTTGAGGGCGAGAACTTTACTCATGGGACACGCGCAGTATCTATTTCGGAGGCTGACGAAGAAGAGGGGTTATAGACCAATGTTTGATTTTCTTACTGAAATCAATAACGTATTCAGCGACCCCCATGGTGAGTAACGGTTCGCAGCTGTTGAGGGATGTCGTCCCTTGCGTGCGAGGAAATAATAACGTTCCGAAGCTGGCGAGGCGTCAGCTTATCTAATTCCGGGAACGGTAAGTTGCAGCGGGAGCGGGGAGCACGCTCCCACTACAAATTACTGCTCCCGGAATGGTGGGGTTGGCTGAAGTGGCCGAGTAATTACCCCGCCTGTGAGGCGAAAAGCCGAGCGAAATAGGAGTCGTGCGCCATTAGTTCGGTGTAAGTGCCGGATTCAACGATTTTACCGGCATCCATCACGTAAATACGATCGGCGTGGCGGAGGGTCCAGGCGCGATGCGAGACCAGAATCGTCATGTGATCCGCCGCAATCTCGCGCAGAGAGGCGAAAATATCTTCCTCCGTTTCGGCATCGATAGCACTAGTTGGTTCGTCCAGAACCCACAGGTCGGTATTGCGCAAAATTAGGCGAGCCAATGCGAGCCGCTGCCATTGCCCACCCGATAGCCCAACGCCGCCCCATTGTTCACCCAGTTGAGCGTCTAAACCGGCAGGCAGGGTGCGAACAAACTCGGCGGCGTGGGCTTTGTTGAGCGCATCCCACAGCTGCTCGTCGGTTGCGGAGCGCCCGAAAATCCCCATGAGGAGGTTCTGTCGAACCGTCAGCTCGTAGCGTCCAAAATCCTGGGTGAGAATAGTTGCCAGCCGGTGCCGTTCGGCGGGATCTAGAGCATTCACCGGGGTGTTGTCGAAAAGAACACGCCCCTCGTGAGCGGTGAGCATGCCCAGAATCCCATGTATTAGCGTGGTCTTGCCCGCACCGTTTGCCCCCACGAGCGCAATTGTTTGACCGCGCTCAATCTCGAAGGATACCCCGCGCACCGCGGGTTTTTCAGCGTTGGGGTAGGTGATGGAAAGGTTCTCGATGCGCACGCGGCTAAGCGGTGCATCAAGAGTGGCGGCCACCTTGCGGGACGGGTTTTCAGAGCCTTCCAGAAACTCTCGATACCGTGTAATTCCGTTAGCCCCGGCGCCGAGCGAGCTCATATCGTGACTCGCTGCAGTCAGTGACATCATGGCGGAAAGCGCGCCCACTATCGCACCAGAGATGATACCCGCGCTCGCCCCGGAGGACACCAGAAAACTAGCGCACCCACCAGGAATACCGCGCACATTACCCCCGATATTACCTGCAAACGCAGGGCATATGCGGTAAGTTTCACCTCTTCGTCAGCGGCCAGCGCGCGTTGCCGGTTAGCCCGTGCCGCAAAGAACCAGCCTGCTTTCAGGGTCGAAAGTTCTTCGGCGGTATTCGGGTAGGCTATCTGGTTGGTAGCGTACCAGGCCCGGTGATTATGCGCATAAATGCTATCCCAGGCCTGCTCGTTGCGCCGTGTATACAGCCCCGCTACGAACGCCACCGGAATCAGGCACAACAGAAGGCATACCGCCGCCGCAGAACTGACGCGAGCCACCATGACGCAGAGTGAACCCACCATAAGAAACGTGAAGAGAAGTACGCCGGTGCTGGTTACTTGGGTGTGCAGGTGACCGTTGGCGACCGCATCCTGGGCGGCACGCGAGCGCTGCGAAAATGAGCCGCGCGAAATCTGCTCGGGGGTGAGGGGAGGCGAGCCTGCGGGCGATCGCCCGGATACCTGTTTGCGCCATACCCGCCCGCAGCGACATATCCAGCGAATTAGACACCTGCTGCAGGGCAAGGTTACCCGCCAGCACGCCCCCGGTTACGCCCGCCCACGTGAGTGCAGTGTGCGCATCCCCGGTGCTGAGCGAGTCGGTGATTGCGGCTATGAGGAACATCTGTACGCTGGGCAGAAACGAGAGCACTGTGAGAAGGGTGAACGAGCTGAGTACAAGAATAGGATGCGCCCGTAGCGCATACCGCAGGGCCCAGAGAGTTTGTCTAATCGTTTTTAACACGATGGTATCCCTTCTTCCGCAGACCCGATGTTTTCCATGGATCCGGCACCGTCAGCAACTGACAAGTTCGACGGCGTGTGTTCCGGCGCATCCTCTATCTGTGAGGCGAAAATTTCGGCGAACCGCCCGCCAGCGCCTAATAGTTCGGTGTAGGTTCCCGATTCGACGATGGTTCCGTGATCCACCACATGAATGACGTCCGCGTGTTTGAGAGTCCAGGCGCGATGCGAGACAAGAATCGTCATATGATCCGCCGCAACTTTGCGCAGGGTAGCGAAATCTGCTCCTCGGCGTGGGCATCAATAGCGCTGGTCGGCTCGTCCAGAATCCATAGGGCGGTATTACGCAGGATCAGACGCGCCAGCGCTAAACGCTGCCATTGCCCGCCTGATAGCCCGACCCCGCCCCACTGCTCACCCAGTTGAGTGTCTAAACCGGCAGGTAGAGTCTGCACGAACTCGGCGGCGCGGGCTTTGCTGAGCGCATCCCAGAGATGCTGATCGGTGGGCGGTTCCTGGCCCTGCGCGTGCGTGCCCAACAGCAGGTTTTCTCGCACGGTCAGCTCGTACCGCCCGTAGTCCTGACTGAGCAGGGTGGTGTGCTTAAAAACCTGTTGCACGCTTAGCGAGTCGACCGGAGAATCGTCGAAGAGCACGCTGCCCGCGGTGGTGGGAGTCAGCCCGAGAAGTCCGCGCACCAGCGTAGTTTTCCCCGCGCCGCTGGCACCGACCAAAGCCACCATCTGCCCGCGTTGTATATGCAGGTTCACGTGGTGCAGCGTGGGTGCATCCGCCCCGGGATAGGTGACGCTCAGACTGCGTACAGCGAGTTCGCGCGGAGAATCACCGGTTGCGGGCGGATTATGATGCGTTGTCTCTGAAGCAAGCACGTAGCGCGGATTATCCACAAACGCGCGATACTGGGCAATCGACATCGCCCCATTCGAGACCTGCCCGAAGGCGTAGCCAACATCCTGCGTGGCCGCGATACAGGTGAGCGTTCCCACCAGCGCACCGGCAATCTCGCCCGCGCTCGCCCCGGAACCGATCAGGCAGTAGAGTGCACCCATCAGCAACACCGAGCAGATGAGCCCGGCGAACCCCACCACGATGCCGCGCACCGCCTCCAGATTGTATTCCCGCCCGGTGGCACGATCTCGTGCCCGCGCCACACCATCGGCGAAGAAACCACCGGCCTCCAGGGTCGCGATCTCGCGGGCTGTGCTGGGGTGGGTGAGCGCATCCAGAAAATATGCCTCTTCACGGCGGTCCTCATAAACCTGCCCGTAGATGCGGTAGTCACGCTTTGCCAGCAGAACCATCGCGGCAGAGAGCGGAACCATGCACCCCGCCACAAAGAACACAGCCGGAAGGCTCGTGCCTGCAATTGTCGCGCACAGCAGCAGAACCATCGCCACGGCGGCGATGAGAGTCACCACGGAATTTGCCTGAGTGGGAATCTCCTGCTTCGTAAGAGATTCACGGGCTGCACGAAGATGCTTCTGCATCTCGGGTTCACTCATCACCTCGGGATTCACCCGCGCCAGGGTGGTATTGAGCTTCTGATGCGCGGCGGCATTCACGCGCGCCTTCGTCATGGTGAAGAGCGACATGCTTGCCCGCTGCACCAGAAGGTACGCCGCCACGAGGGCACCGATTACCGCGGCCCAGGTGAGTGATGCTGCAGTATCGCCAGAAGCCACCGAACCCACCGCAGCATTCACCAGTACCACCTGCGCGCTCGGCATGAACGTGAGAAGCAGGGTCGTACAAACCGCGGCAAGGAATGGAACGGGTGCTACACGAAGGGTGATGCGGAACGCCCACGGAATAGAACGAAGAATGTTTATCATGACATTTCCCCAAGGGTTTTTGCCGAAAGGCTGAGCGTGCAGTCGATGCGGATACGCTCACAAAAATCCTCGTCGTGGCTAACGATGATCAGCGCGCCGGTATAAGCATCGAGCGCCTGCACCAGCCAATCCACCGACGAAATATCCAGGTTATTCGTGGGCTCATCCAACAGAAGAAGCTGCGGCACCGGGTCAGTGAGCAGAACCGTCGCCAGCGCGGCACGAAAACGTTCGCCCCCGGAAAGGTCCCCAATATGCTGATGCACGCTCTCGCGCCTGAACAGCAGCCGCGCCAGTTGGTCGCGAAGATGCTGTTCGCTCGCCCCTGGGTTCGCCTGCTGCACGGTTTCAAAGGAGGGTGCGTTCAGGATCAAGCGTAATGCGCTGCGGCAGATACACGGCGTTGCCCAGGCGGTAGAGCACTCGGTAAGCGGGAGACACGGGGGAGCGGTAGTCGGGGTCATTCGTATGCGCTATCGCGTTGAGAAGCACAGTCTTGCCGCTGCCATTTGCTCCCGTAATGCGCAAATGCTCAGGCCCGGTTAGGACAAGAGCCTCGGGAAAGTCTTGGCGACGAAACGGATAATCAACTTCATGAGATTGTGTTTCACGTGAAACGGTATTTGGGCGTATGCATTCTTAAGTTCGGGATCCTGTTGTACAGACGCGCAAGGGTCTTTCCCCGCCCGCTGTAATTCCAGCACCTTCCGCCCCGCCGGGAGCGCATCCTGAGCAAGTTCCAGATAGATACGCTCCTGCACGCGCAGGTTCTCTTGGGCTTCACTAACTGCCGCACGCGCATCCGCCACCATGCTTTCGTGTGCCGCGCGAAGTTTCCCGGCAGAGCGCTCTGAACTGTTCTTATCCAGCCCCATCGCCAGCCCAGGTTTCCGCTTCGACCGCTCAAAATCGCGGCCTCGCCGAACGTTGCGATCGAGCTTAATCTGGTTCTCGACGCGCTCGCGTTCAGCCTTACGCGCCTCATTTTTCGCCTCACTCACACGGCGATGTGCGGCGCTCTGCTCGGCCTTCCGCACCGCCCGGTAGGTGTCGTAGTTGCCCTCATATATGCGCAGATGCGCCCGCCCCTCACGGTCGGCGTGCAGCTCGGCGATCGCGTTCATATGCGCGAGCAGATCGCGGTCATGGCTGATGGTCAGCGCCGGGCAGACGAGGGTTTCAAGTGCCGCAAAAAGCCGATTCTTCGCGGCAGAATCCAGGTTATTCGTGGGCTCATCCAGCAGAATAAACTCGGGATTCGAGCGCAGAAGCGCGGCGAGGGCGGCAGTGACCGTCTGCCCGCCCGAAAAGGTGCCGAGGGGGCGCATCAGAAGGTCGCGAATGGCGTGCGGGTCGGCGGCATCCGTGGCGAGCGCAGGACTAAAACCGTACTCGGCAAGGACTGCGAAGGTGCGCTCTTCAATATCCCAGGCGTCGCCGATGGTGTCATAAAGGCTGGGGGAGTAGTCGCCCGATTCCAGAGCATCGAGCGCCCGCAGAATTTTTGTAATTCCAAAAATATCGGCAAGATGCTGATGCTCGCTCAGCCCCAAATCTTGCGGCAGATACGCTATGCGTGGTGGGGTGCTGATTGTGCCGTGACTAGGCTTTATCTCGCCAAGAATAAGCCTGAAGAGGGTAGTTTTCCCGGTGCCGTTATCGCCGATAAGCCCGGTGAGCGGGGCGGAAAATACGACGGAGAGGTCGGTGAAAAGCGGGGGTTCACCCGGATGCGCATACGAAATATGGTCGAGTGTAATGTGGTGTGGCATGGGCCGAGTTCCTTCGAGTCGGTGCTCGGATCCCCGCCAGCGCAGCGCGCGTTAGGTGTGAGGGCATGAAAAACCCGAGCACGGTGTGCAGATACACGTAAGCCCGGGTAGTGGGGTGGGCGCATAAAAGCGCTCTGACCTGGTGTTTTGATCCGGGCTATGCTCGGGAGCCGTTCATGTGCTGGTGCCTCCCTCGTGTGCCGATGCGCTTCCGTGCGCCTCGGTGGAATAGATAGGAACAATCCGGAATGTGACCCGGATAACCTCTAGTGTAGGGAGTGGCGATAGCGCCTGTCAATTATAGGGCGCATTAATCTCTGTTTCGACTGGGATACTCACGAGCGGGAGCGGTTTATTCATGCCAACATCAGCACTTCTGTATCACTCTGGCTTGCGTGCCACTATCGCCAGGTGGTCGCGGTGCCTCCCAGTGCGGCGGGTGTGAACTTCTTCCACCGTAAACCCGGCCTTCTCGCACAGTGCGGAAAACTCTGGAACGCTCACATAATAGGCGGTTGTCACGGTGTGTGCGAAGGGCAATCCGTGGTCGCCCAGAAACATCCCCAGAAGAAGGCTTCCTCCCGGAATCAACAGCCGATAGAACTCGGTGAGTGTGCCGGTAAGGTGAGCTGGCGGTGTGTGAATGAGCGAATACCAGGCGAGAATTCCCGCGAAAAGACCCGTCAGCATAGGGCGTGTGCCATATCCATGACCTCGAAGCTAAGATTTGGGGCGCTAGAGGCGGCGCGGGCATGGGCAATAAATTCGGGGTTACATCTATGCCGGTGACGGATCGGTCTGCGGAGGCAAGCAGGCGTGCCCAATGCCCGGGGCCGCATCCGGCATCAAGAATACTGCCTGGCACGGATGCGCCCCACGAGGTGATCAGGGCAATATCAGTCGGTTCCATCTGATCGAGCGACCCCAGCGCCTCACAGTATTCCGCCGCCCGCGCCCCATACCTGCTGCTGACTGTCATTGTTTCCTCACATAGTGTTTATTGTGCAATGCGATAGGTCGTGTTCCGGTTTCCTGGCCGCCTTCGCGCGCAATAAGACCAGCATTGAGTAACTTTGTGATTATGTAGCGGATCTGCTGTTTCGAGAGATTGCTATGAAGACCTGCATATATATCTGCGACGTTTACTGCCCCTTCAGCACCGCGGATAAACTCGTAAACCTGCTGATCCGATTCCCGTTTTAAAGCAGCTCTACGACCGTCTGCAGTTCTCACTATATGCCAGATATGAAAGCTTTTCATGTCTGAAAAAGCCGATATACCGCTGAACTTGTCTTGACGCTGTGCTTTAGTAAGAAGCTCACATGAAAATTTTTCATGTCTGGGCCTGTTATTTATGTGTAGACATAAAAATTTAATGTCTGCTGACCGGGACGTAATGACGCGGAGAGTACAAAAAACGGGGGAGTTCTCTTCATGCGATAGCACTCTACTGCACCCACATGAAGAAAACACCCCCGAATTTAGAGTGTCTGATAATCCACCAGTTTTAAACCTGGTACCAGTACCCCACACGATCGAAATAACGACCCCTGAGCGGCAAAGTTGCCGCTTCCGGAGCTTGCCTAAGATTCGTGGCGCTCGCGGTACATGCCCAGCGGGCCCGCATCCGCATAAGCCTGAGCCGTGTTGTAACGGTACAGGCGCGGCGGGCGGTGGCGGGTACCTTCAATGCGCCGACCGGTATCAATAATCGACTTTGAGGCCGCTATCTGACGGCGGAAATTCGCGGGATCCAGCGGGCGGCCGAGAATTGCCTCGTACACCTCACGCAGCTGTGCCAACGTGAACTCATCGCCCAAGAATGAGTGCGCAATACGCGAATATTCGACCTTATTCTGCAGGCGGTACAGGGCGTACTCCACAATCTCGTTGTGGTCGAAGGCCAGCTCGGGAAGCTCATCTACCGGGAACCAGCGAATATTTTCGTGCACGCGAGTCTGCGAAACCTCAGTCGCCGGGATCGAGGCCCAATAAACTACCGAAACCACGCGCTCATGATCCGCCCCAGGTGCCGGAACCGGTGTGCCGTTGATGCGCGCCGCACGTGCTTCCGGGGCACGCAAAACATCACCGAACGCATACAGCTGCTCAAGGTACCCGGGCTCAAGGCCGGTCGCGCGCTTGAGCGTGTACCCCGCCGCCTGCTCTAGAGACTGCTGGGACTGCAAGGGACCGCCAGGAAGCGCCCACTGACCCTTATAAGGCTCGCGCAGGCGGCGCACCAGCGGCAGCCAAAGACTTGGGTGCGCACTATTCTTTTTGTGGCGTAATGCAAGAATCACGGTAGAAACCGCTAATGAAACCGAACTGTGGTCGGCCTCGTGTTCCTCGGGGACCTCAGCTGCGTAATGTGGTGATGAGTTCATCCATGACTCCTGTACTTATTTTCGTGTGCACTATAACCATTTTAAGGGTAAAAACGGCCTTACACGACTTACGGCGCGCGCATCCGGCGGATACGCGCGCTGCATGGTTGGACTCTTGAAGTAAAGCGGCTAATTCTCGATGTTCAGCTCGCCCATAGCACCCCAACTGTCGCCGTCAATCTGGCGGGAGATAATCTTTGGGAGTCTCTCGCAGAGCCGGGCGCATATCGGTCATAGCTTGAGCGAAATGCGCAGAGTTCACATGAGCCGCCGCGCCGTCGTCCTCAAACGCCTCCACCAGCACGAACTCGTTCGGGTCCTCAACGCTGCGCGACCACTCAAACCACTTGTTACCGGGTTCGGCACGGGTCGCCTCGGTGAAGTCGCGGGTTAAATCTAGCCATTTTTCGGCGTATTCGGGCTTAACGGGAAATTTCACAACAATAAAAATCACGGCGGACTCCTTAATAGAATGTTCAGGGACACCTCTATTTTTTCACAAGATGCGCCTGCGCGGGCAGCGCCTAAAGCATCACCTTGTACTGAGGATGCGCGAGCAGCGGGTATTTTGCCTGAAAGCGGAGAAAATACCTCTTCTCGGGCGAAACCCCGTTGCTCGCGGTTAACCGTGGGGTGGGTTCGTTGCAGCCTTCTTATTTATGTGTGATTAGAGGCTTGGCCCGCCACGGTTTTTCCGCTGATTTTGGGTGTTGTGGTGCCTGTGCTGGTGGGTGTTTTGGTTGTCTTGTTGGGGGCTTTTTGTTGTTGTGCTCGTTTGTTTTCTTGGTCGATAACGTTTTTTAATTTTTTAGTGATGGCTTGGAAAGAGGCGATTGTTCCTTCTGGGATGTTTCCTTCTTTGGCACGTTTGGAGAATTCGTTAATCGCGCCTTTTTGGGTGTTGCTGAGGGTTCCGCGTCCGATGGTCAGATCGGCTGCGTGGTGTGCGTCCATGATCCGGGCGCGGCCAATCCCCTGGGTTTTTCTGTAGAGCAGATCGTCGTGGGCTTTTTCTGGGCCGAGGAGTCGTTGCCCAGGGCGTAGGTTGTCGCGGAGGTTTTTAAGGGTTTCTTCTCTGGCGGCTATTCCTGTGGTTACGTGTGGTAGGTGTTCGGTGCGTAGTTGTCTGGGGTCGGTGGGGATTCCGAGTTTGGAGGTGAGGTTGTTGGTGGGGGCTTTGAGGTCTATGAGTCCGAGGGTTTGTGTGTCGTATATGCTGAGTTGGATGCCGGATTTTTCTTGTAGGGTGAGGTCGCTGCGCAGAAGGGCTTGGGCCATGGAATAGGCGACGGCGTCTGCGGCCCATAGGTTGCGTTCTGCGGTGGAGGATACTTGAACATATTTAATGGGAGGAATAACACCGTTTTGAGTTAAACGGTGTATTGTTTGTCGGTCTTTCTGATTTTCTGTTTCCCGCATGGTTCGTTCAATAACAAAGGCTTTAACCGGATCCTCACGATCTGTTGCGAGTTTTAGGAGCGCGGTAAGAGATTCATTACGGGCGCTGCGCATAATGTGTTGGGTTTCTTCTTCGCTGGCACCGTAGGGTATAGAGGTGTGGACAGCAATAATATTGGTATCTGTGTTGGTGTAACGACTGATTGCGCCAAGCATAGATATATTGTGGAAAGTATCTTCTTCGGTGGCGAGGTTATGTACCACCACTGTGCTCTTTCGGGAAGTTGTATCGGTTTTCTGCGTGGTACTGTTGTAGAGCAGATAAAACAATAATGTCCTCTGCGCTCGTGAGCAACTCTGCCTAGCAAGTATTTTCTTGTTAGGATCTTCATCCTTTGAGGTGAGGGGGTAGCGGAGGTGCGGCCATGGGGGGTATGTCCGGTTTGGCGGGCAGAACCCATGGATCTTGCGTCAAGAGGCACCCTGTAAGGGGTGCCTTCTGTCGTAGAGTTTGTGGCATGTTTCATGTGAAGTAGTGCATGGTATCCTGAGTGAGCGAGATAAAACAATATTGTCCTCTGCGCTCGTGAGCAACTCTGCCTAGCAAGTATTTTCTTGTTAGGATCTTCATCCTTTGAGGTGAGGGGGTAGCGGAGGTGCGGCCATGGGGGGTATGTCCGGTTTGGCGGGCAGAACCCATGGATCTCCATCAAGAGGCATCCTAATATGGGTGTCTCTTGTTGTAGGGGAGTTGTTGGCATGTTTTGTGTGAAGTAGTGCATGATATGCTGGATGGGCGAGATAAAACAATAATGTCTTCTGGCCTTCTGTATGAAGCTTCTGGAGGTGCGGCTGTGGGAGGTATGCCGGGTTGTCCGGCCAAACCCACGGATCTCGTATCAAGGGGCGCCCTAATATGGGGCGCCTTCTGTTTTTTGGGAAGCCGTCAGTATATTTTGTATGAAGGGTTATTCATTAGGGATAGCTCTCCGCGCTTGACATACACAAACAACGAACAACGGTCCCTCACCCGCAAGGCGTATGATGATGGAAGATATTGTCTTCTCATCGTAGATCTGAGCAACCACCACATGAATCTGCTCCTTGGGGCGGGATACCGCTGGCGTTTAATGGTCCTGCTGTGGGTGCACGTCACGACAGATATTACGTGACAGTACACAACCTGGATAGATTCTTAGATCCGAAGGATACGCGCAAGGACCAAGGCTCCTAAGGATTACACGTTGTTAGCCCGGCCAAAAACCGCACCGTAAAAACCTTCACCACTGAGGGCAATGAGTCTGGCCGGCAGAGTAACCACTATCGGACGGTGGCAGAGCGAGTTATCGTGTCCCTCAAGTGCTGGTGGATACTGCCCACAATATCCCGCAGACCTCTCATTTTCTACTTCAGGGTGTTCTTGGTAGTGCAGGGCGGGACAGCCCCACATAAATAACCCTCGTGGTATTCTGGGTGGGCGAGATAAAACAATAATGTCCTCTGCACTCGTGAGCAACTCTGCCTAGCAAGTATTTTCTTGTTAGGATCTTCATCCTTTGAGGTGAGGGGGTAGCGGAGGTGCGGCCATGGGGGGGTATGCCGGGTTGTCTGGCCAAACTCACGGATCTCGCATCAAGAGGCACCCTAATATGGGTGCCTTTTGCTATAGGAAGCAAGGACAGAGGATATGACAACTTTATCCCAGCCGTGTATATAGTGCAGGTATGACTAGTATCTTGTGTGATTGGTATACCTCCATACTGCGTTCATGAGTTTTCAGTTAGGGAAGTCCTCCATTATTTATGGCCCACATATTTTGAGGTGGCGATTTGGGTGGCTAATTTATATTTCAAAAATAAGGAGCGTTATAGGCATGTTTTTAAGCTCAAAATTTGTGTGTATGCCGCGTGTTATTCTAGGCATGTGAGATAAAACAATATTGTCCTCCGCTCCCGTGAGCAACTCTGCCTAACAGTTATTTTTGTTAGGATCTTCATCCTTTGAGATGAGGGGGTACCGGAGGTGCGGCCATGGGGGGTATGTCCGGTTTGGCGGGCAGAACCCATGGATCTCGCATCAAGAGGCACCCTGTAAGGGGTGCCTCTTCCTATAAGGAAGTGGTGGACGCAGATATATTTTGTGTATGTGTCACGTGTTATTCTAGGCATGTGAGATAAAACAATATTGTCCTCTGGCCTTCTGTATGAAGCTTCTGGAGGTGCGGCCATGGGGGGTATGTCCGGTTTGGCGGGCAGAACCCATGGATCTCGCATCAAGAGGCATCCTAATATGGGATGTCTCTTGTTGTAGGGGAGTTGTTGGCATGTTTTGTGTGAAGTAGCGCATGATATGCTGGATGGGCGAGATAAAACAATAATGTCCTCCGCTCCCGTGAGCAACTCTGCCTAACAGTTATTTTTGTTAGGATCTTCATCCTTTGAGATGAAGGGGTACCGGAGGTGCGGCCATGGGGGGTATGTCCGGTTTGGCGGGCAGAACCCATGGATCTCGCGTTAAGAGGCACTTTTAAGGTGCCTCTTATTTTTATTCCGAAAACATATTGGATGCGAAATATGATCTAGAAAGCGTGGGTAGAGGGTATTTTCTCCGTTTTTCGGGCGAAACCCCGTTGCTCGCGGTTAACTGTGGGGTGGATTCGGCGTAGGGTTAAAGGTATGACTACTGCACAGATAAAGTTCCTTGAGACGGACCCCGCCATGATCTCCGCCGAAACTACTCTGCGGGCGGCAGCGAGCGATGTGTACGCCCTAAATTGCCGACCCCGCCCGCCACGCCGAGCTTGACGGAGGCGGTTCGGTGCGTGGGCTGATATCCGGCGACACCCCCGAATTGCGTGAGGGCGATACCTTCACCGAAAAAATGTTCCTGGGTTTCCCATACCGCATGTCTCCCACGGTCGTGCGCGCCGAGAAGAACCAGGCCCTCTCCTGGCGCATGCCCGCCGACCACTACTGGACCTGGGAGATTGCAGATAACCACGACGGCACCGTGACCGTGCGTGAAACCTGGGATGCTTCCGAGGCGAAAATTTTTGGGTTTATCCCCGCTGCGCCCGTATTCCGTACATTTGGTGCGTTCGCGCGTAACCGCCGTAATATTGCGCTGTCTCTGGCGAAACTGCATCGCACCTTCGAGGGGTAGAGTGTAACAGGCCGCTTTTCGCATGTTTCTCTGACTATCGCGCCCCTAGCTGATACAGCGAGAAGCGGATTTTTGGCTGAGAAGGCGATATTTTCTACCTTTTTGACCCAAAACCCGCTTCTCGCGATAAATGTCTGAATACGTCCCGCACAGGCGCCAACACAAAAACTACCGCGCCGCACGAACTACTGCGCTGCGCGCCTGAGAATGTCGAGCGCATCCAGCAGGATATCCCGATCGGCCTTGATGCGTTTGCGTGCCGCCGGGTTCGCCATGCCTCCCGCAAACGCCGCGCTGTAATACATGCCGTCCCCCAGCAGAAGCACGGTGCGCGCCATCTTATCGTCCCCAATATCCGCGCGAATCAGCTCGTACCACTGCCCCTGAATCTCGTCCATGAGTTCGCGTGCCGCCGGGTTCTTATCCTGCGCCAACCGCGAGAGGGCAACTAGGCATATATCGAATGGGGTGCCCTGAAAGGTTGAGGTGTTGATGTAATAGGCGCTGGCCCCCTCGGGTGCGGCGCGCATCTTCTCAAGGTCTTCGTCTGCGTAGGTGCGGGTGCGGTCTAAAAGCGCTTGGAAGAGCGCCTTTTTCGAGCCGAAATGATAGAGCAGCCCGCCCTTAGAAACTTTCGCTTGGGCGGCGACCGCATCAAGGGTGGCGGCACGTTCACCGGCCTGTACCAGCAAATGTTCATAAGCGTCTAGAATCTGCTCGCGCGAGTTGTTGGCGCGGGTCGCACGGGGTTCGGATGCGCTGGCTGGGGTAGTCATAATCACCATTCTACGGATTAGAAACTTTACCGTCTAGTTGGTATAGTTAGTGTGTCCGTGGTTGTCTGCGCGGCGCATCCTTACTACCCGAAGCAAAGCCCCTGGCAGCAACCCCTCTGCGGGCTATGAGCACTTGCCGCCCGGCGCATCTGCCGCAAGTGCCGAAAACTCCCAGATGCGTGTGAACACAACGATGAACAACTTATACCCCGTCACCGAGGCGCTGCCTATTCACGCGCCCGATCAGAAATCAAACGGTGGGTTGCCCTGACCGTGCTCATGCTGCCGGTGCTGCTTGTCTCGGTCGATAACACCGTGCTCGCATTCGCCGTGCCCTCAATTGCGCAGGCCCTCGAACCATCCTCCAGCGAGCAACTCTGGATCGTAGACGCCTACTCGCTCGTGCTCGCCGGGCTGCTCGTGCCTATGGGAAGCCTGGGGGACCGCATCGGGCGGCGTAAAATCCTACTGATCGGTTCCGTCGGGTTTGCAGTTATCTCAGCACTCGCCGCTTTCGCACCCACCGCTCTGCTGCTTGTCATCGCGCGCGCCGTACTCGGATTCTTCGGCGCCATGCTCATGCCCGCCACGCTCTCACTCATTCGCAACATCTTCCGTGACCCGAAAGAACGCCGCACCGCAATCGCCGTGTGGGCGGCTGGCTTCTCCGCCGGTGCAGCGCTCGGCCCCATCGTGGGCGGACTTCCTGCTGAGCCATTTCTGGTGGGGGTCGGTGTTCCTCATGGCGGTACCCGTACTCGTACCGTTCCTTGCCCTCGCACCCATGACCGTGCCCGAATCGAAAGACCCAAACCCCGGCCCGCTCGATATGGTGAGTATCCTGCTGATTATGATCGCCATGATCGGCATAACGTTCGGACTCACCCATATTTCTGAGGCAGGCGTGGATGCGCTCGCAGTCAGCACCGCGTTTATTGGCGCCGTGTTCGGGTTCTTCTTCGTGCGCCGTCAGCTGCGCCGCGGGCGTGCGGGAACCACCCCCATGCTCGATGTTCGCCTCTTCAAAAACACCGTGTTTACCGGGGGGATTCTGGCGAACCTGTTCGCCATGTTCGTAGATGTTGGGTTCCTTTTCTTCGTTTCGCAGCATTTGCAGCTGGTTTCGGGGTACTCTCCCATGCAGGCTGGACTGTTCCTGATTCCCGGGCTGGCGTGCACCATTATTGCGGGCCTGTACGCCGCTAAGCTCGTTTCGCGGTTCCACCCGGCGGTGATTGTGTCTTCGGGGCTTGCCTTGGGTGCGCTCGGGTACCTGTTTGTGGTGTTTTTCGGTTCGCGCAACGACCTTCTGCTCATGACTTCCTTCATGTTCTTAGGGTTGAGCGTGGGTGCGGCGCAGACCATCTCGAATGACCTGATTCTTTCCAGCGTTCCGGCGAATAAGGCGGGTGCTGCGTCGGCAATTTCTGAGACCGCCTACGAGTTCGGCACCGTGCTGGGTACCGTGGTGATCGGCGGCATGCTGACCGCAATTTACCGTGCACAGGTCACGGTTCCCGCCGGTCTTAATGCGGATGCGGCCCATGCGGCGGGCGAAACCCTCGGCGGCGCGACCGCAGTTGCCGGGCAGCTTCCCTCGGATCTAAGTGCCGAGCTGCTGCATTCGGCGCATGCCGCATTCGATTCGGGCGTGCTGGTGACCGCAACCTTTAGCGCCGTGCTTTTGGCGGTGCTGGCGGTCTTCACTTACCGGATGCTCCGCTCGGCACCCGCCGAACTGGAGAAAGCAGAGCACTAGAAAAACTCCGGTGCTAAAAAGAGCCTTTATGTAAATAAAGCGGTAAAAAATACTCTTTATTCACATAAAGGCTCTTTTTATCGCGGAGGTAGGCGCCGGAAACACACCGAAGGGGAAACAAAGCACCAGGAAAACACCTTTCGCAGGTTGAGAACCGTCCCGGCCGCTCACACCCGCGGGTGTTACGGTAGAAGCATCAGCTTCAGCAAGCACGCGCCCCACAGGCACCACCGGGCACCTGAATGTGCGCCGCTCCTCACACTGGCGGGGTGCAGGGATAGCCGGTGGGGCGTGAGGGGACGGAGGGACACTGTGGACACCAAAGACTGGATTGCGCCTATAGTTACGCTGGCAATTGGTGCCAGCACCATTTTTATCTCCTATAAGAACTACCAGTCGCAAACCCAGGCGAAGCCCTCCGAGCTGGCCCGTCTGGAGCTGTGGAGCAAGCTGCTTTCAGAGTCGGGAATCGATGTTGGTAATCTGCCGCTGACGATAAAATCACCGCTGAACAGCGCGAGATTCTGGAGAACTACCGGGTATTCCTCAAACGCGCATCCCTGGAGTCAAAGCTGCGGAAGGTGGGTATCGAGAATAACCGCCTGTTCAACCTTCTGATGAAACGCGCCCATTCTCCCGTAAAACCTACCCCTATCGGGTTTGGCGACTCCATTATTTACTATCGTCTTATTCTGTGGCTTTTTGCATTTATTTGGATTCCCATAGCCACTATTTTCCTGGGTATCCCGGTGCTGTATTCGTTCGGGGCGTATCTGTACCGCATGTTTGTAACGCGCAGCGCCGATAATTATGTGGACTACTCAATGCCTGTTGGGTCGCTCGTCATTATTATTATTGGGCTTCTCGCTATTGGTGGGCTCTGGTATTTGCAGAACAAAATTCGTTCGGCGATTATCGCCAGTAACGTGTACTTCTATTTCTGGGATACGTACGGTGCGCGTAAGGGAAGCCGCGACTCGGCGCAGGCGTACGCTGAGAGGCTGACCGCGAAAACCTACTCCGATCTGCTCTTTATTGGGCAGTACGAGTTCGCCCAGCAGTTCCGCGAGAACATGTACATGGCGGGCATTCAGGAGATTGACGAGTACCCGCGTGTGCTCAGCGATGCGGGCATGATTCCGCGCAACCACCAGGTGGTTGAGACGACCGCCGACTATAACTGGCTGGACCGCATCATTAACTGGGGACGCACCAAGATTGGTATGGAGCCAAGGCCAGCGCGCATTATCTACTCCCTGGAACGTAAGCCCCCGAAAGATAAGGGGCAGCCGGGGTTCAACGAAGACCCCCAGCCGCAGGAGCAGCCGGTGAAGAAGAAACGGTTCGGTCGCAAACGGAAGCGGAAGGAAGGCCGGGTGCTCATGCAGGCTGAACCGGCGACGGAGACGATACCCGTACCCTCCGAACAGCCGCATGATGCGGCGGGGCAGGGCTCTGCTGCAGCTGCAGAACCCCAGCCGAAGGCCGCCCCACCCACGGACGGTTCGGCAGCATCGCCCGATAAGGCGGCAAATACTGCTGAGGAGGCTCCCGCAGGGACGAAGCGCAGCCCCTCAAATCCTCAGTCGAAAAACACGGCGGAGTAAAACCAGCACCCCAAATACTAAAAGTCTCTTCAGGTAGAGCGTGTATGCAGCGCTTTATCTGAAGAGATTTTTGCGTCAGAAATATGCCGCGAAGCGTTAGGGGTGAAGTGGCTAAGGCCTGTTATAGGCTTGTGGGGCAACGGTCTGACCGGTTTGGCTTTGAGAATATTTGTGATGATTTATCCTCAATTTTTGCCGCTGGTGAGCCAGTGGGGTTTCTACCCGTAAAAAGGTGACCGATGATCAGCAGATTACCGTCGCTATCCCGTCATTCTTGCTCGGCGGTGGCGATAACTTCCGCACGCTGTCACAGGGTATGGACGCGAAAGACACCGCACTCGTTGATTCAGACGCTTTCCAGTCGTACCTGAAGGGCGAGGGCACCATTTCACCACGCTTTAACAAGCAGGCAGTGAAGATCTCTGATGTGGCTGACTCCTACGATGCGAGCGGCAACCTGACCTTCACCGCATCCGAATTGAACGTTGATTCTTTCAAGGCACCTGCCGTTGAGAAGTTGAGCGTTTCGGTAGACGGCGTTGAGCTGGGTACCGCGTCCGTTGAGGGCGGCACCGCTAAGGTTGATGTGCCGCTGGCGGGCAAGGTTGCAGCCGGTGAGCACGTTGTGATGCTCAAGGACGCGGCAACCGGCACCGAAGCGCACTTGACCGTTACGGTGGGCGGCAAGAAGGCTGTTGCGTTCCCCGATGTTCCGGCAGGTTCACTGTTCTACAACGAAATCACCTGGATGCAGCAAAGCGGCATCACCACCGGCTGGGAGGACGGCACCTTCCGCCCCTACGATTCTGTGAGCCGTGAAGCGATGGCTGCCTTCTTCTACCGTGCAGCGGGCTCACCGCAGTTTGAGGCGCCGGCGGTGTCACCGTTCAAGGACGTCGCATCCACCAGCCCCTTCTACAAGGAAATCGCGTGGATGTCATCAGCCAAGCTCTCTACGGGCTGGGCGGATGGCAACTACCGCCCCTACGACGAGGTAAGCCGAGAAGCAACCGCCGCGTTCTTCTACCGCGCAGACCAGAACGGCGTGAAGTTCTAGACGGTTCTCTCATGTAGAAGCCAACGCTAAGGCTCTGGCACGCACTTCAAGTGCTTGTCAGAGCCTTTTTTATGGGTGAATTACCCCAATTTCAGTCACCCTATTTCCGGGGCATAGACCAAAACAACTAACGTTCAAAGAGCTTTCGGTGCTCATCTGAAACGTCTGCATTTTTGCGTCGCTCTTCGACAATGTCATCTTTGATGAATTGCTTAGTTTCTTCGTATTTGCTTCTAACCTCGGCACGAGATAACCCGCGCTCCCAAGGCTTTTGTCAAAAATGCCACTAGGAGGCAGGCGACAAGAAAGAGAGCAAACATCGTTCCACCGATTGCAATACTCTGAAAAAGCCAAAAACGCCCCAATACCTGCAACTACAGGAGTAACTATTACCTCATAGGCAGCATACAAAGCACCACCAGGTGAGCCATGACGTGCCTTGATAACTAACGGACGCTGAAGAAGAGTAACGATGAGCTCTGAGCCAATAACCACTAAAACTATGAAAATAACAAAATCTTGAAGATTAACCTTTAGTGCCGAAAAAAAGGTATTGATAACAGCCAATAGACAATTCCCACAGTCACAGCAACAATTCCGCCGGTCATCACATGCCCAATATAGGCATTAGAGAAAGGAACATATTCTGGATGCGATGTATTAAATTCTGGTTCCTGTGTCATCTGTGATTCCTTGCAGTAGATTACAAAAGGGCAATTTGTGACCTGCACCCTAATTTTTAGGGTACGCGATAGAGAAACTATCTCCTTGCGGTAACAGCGAACGTGATCTTGCAGCCACCCAAACCGTCATATATAGTCAGTAAAACTAACTTTTTGCGGTGTGGTGAACCACGTTTCACGCTAGCCCTGCTAGGTTGAGAGAAACACTGAAACCAGCGCCGCTGTTTTGACAAGGAGCTCCCATGGGCACGTTCTCGCACACCTCCACCTACACGCATCCGGTAGAGACCGTCACCGCCTGGCACATGCGCAAGGGCGCGCTCACCCGCGCCACTCCCCCGTGGTCAGGCTCCGTCGAATCAGACAAAGGCGTTGAAGAAGGCGTACAAGCTAAGCTCAAAATGGCAATACCCGGTTCTAAAGGCCTAGCCAACCGCGCATGGACGGCACTCATCACGGACGTCCACGACTCCGGTTTTTCCGACATCATGCTGGAAGGCCCGCTCAGCACCTGGAAGCACACCCACAAGTTCTTGGGCACCGCCAACCAGACCGTTATTCGCGATGACATTGAATTCACGATTGCAGGCGGCGAAGACCTCAAATCACGCGCCGTCGAAAAGAATTCAGGTGCCCTCGAATTCGCGGGCAACGTGCGCGGTGGCACCGAAATCGTCGCATCCAAGGTGGCAGCACGCCACCTCGAAAAAGTCTTTGCCGACCGCGCACGACGCGTTGAAGCCGACCTCAATTTTCAGGCACGCTACGCGGATGTCGCGCCGCAGACCATCGTCATTGCAGGCGCATCGGGCATGGTGGGCCAGCAAGTTTCTGCTCTGCTCACCACCGGCGGCCACACCGTACGCGCCCTCGTGCGCCGCAACCCCGAGGGCGAGAACGAGTACGCGTGGAACCCTGATAAAGGCGAGATTGATGAAACCGCGCTCATTGGTGCGGACGCGGTCATCCACCTGGGCGGCGCGTCCATCAACACGCGATTCAACGAGAAAAACAAGAAGAAAATTCTCGAATCACGCACTACATCCACCGGGCTTCTGGCTCGCACTATTCAGCGTTTGAAGGGTAGCGGTAAGGGCCCGAAGACTTTTGTGGTTGCATCAGCTATCGGCTACTACGGCGCCGACCGCACCGGCGAAACTCTGCACGAAGACTCAGCTGCGGGTAACGCCTTCCTCGCTGAAGTCTGCCAAAAGTGGGAGGCAGCTGCCGACCCCGCACGCGAGGCGGGCGTTCGCGTCGTACATGTACGCACCGGCATTGTGCTTACCCCGCTGGGCGGTTTCTTAAAACTGCAGATGCCGCTGTTTTTGAGTGGTACCGGCGGAACCATCGGCAAGGGCGACAACATTCAATCGTGGATTTCGCTGGACGACATTGCCGGCATCTACGTGCACGCCGTACTGCGCGATTCTGTGGAGGGCCCGGTCAACGCCGTTGCCTCATCACCGGCGAGCGCACGAAAAGTAGCGCGCCTGATAGGGCAGACGCTCAAGCGTCCGGCGCTGATGCGCGCACCAAGGGTCGCATCCGACGCTCTGCTGGGCAAAGAGGGCACCGACCAGCTGGCACTGGCAGACCAGTTTGTGTCTAACGACAAGCTGCTGAAGAGCGGGTACGTCTTCTTTGACAACCAGCTTAGCAGCGCGCTGAAGCACGCGCTGGGGTAGTTTCTTTTTCCGTTTCTCCGCCGAGATCCTGATTTAAATCAGGATCTCGGCGCGTATGAGGTGGGCGACGCGCGTTGGGCAGGTAGCGCGCGAACGCAGCCCCGTACACTGGTGCGTATGAATCTTTCGCTGGTTTTTTTCAGGGTGCTGTTTACGGTTGTTTTCGTGCTGAGTGTGGTGTTGGCACTGTACTGCGTGTTCACGATTCACAAAAACCCACACGTTAGCCAGACCGAGAAACTCATGTGGCTGCTACTGACGTTGGCGCTACCTATTTTTGGTCCCTATTGCGTGGATTTCTAAGATGCGCATGGAAAAGAAGTACGCGCAGAGGCAGGCTACTCATCGAGGGTACCGCGCTCCTGATACCGCCGCTGATTCGGATTAAAGACGTGAGCACCGCTTTCACCTTTTGCGTGGGTGGTTGTGCTCAGCGGTTATTGACGGAAGCGGGACATACTTTTTCTGCCGATAGCAACAAAATGACCCTCGCAAGAACGTGAGAGTCCTCTTAAACACGATTTACAGAGGGGTATTCATAAGGGGTGCCCCGCCACTAAAAACACTTACTCCAAACTAAGCAGTTACACCCCTACATCCTCAACACACCAGAGCACACTCTCACCCCAGGGCAATCAGCTAACCCCTGTAACGGGGAACGCAACGGAGTCACCAACACCACCGGCACGCCAGCATCCAACGACGAGGCCGCCCCACCCACGGACGGTTCGGCAGCATCGCCCGATAAGGCGGCAAATACTGCATCAGGGTACTCTAGTGGCTATTCAGCTGATCAGGGTTATTCTGGAGTCGCTCCCGCTTGCACTTTTGGTGGTGGTAATAGTTTCATCATTTTTCAGAACGTACGGTCCTCCTCAGGCAAACATCATCTTACTAATATTTATAATCTTAATCCCTTATGAGGCTCATCTTGCTCTACAATTTATAGCAGTCCCGCAGCTTATCCGTGGAGTACGGTTATCGTGGGTGCGGAATATTAATATCTGTAGTCTGGTATTAGCGCCTATTATGGCTTTTTATGTATATATGTTTATGGGGTTTATGTTCCTTCTGGGGGCAATCTCGGCGATATGGAGAAGAAATCGCAGTACTGCCTGCTGTCGCTGTTTTAGCCGTTGAAGTTGCCCTGTGTGTCATTATGATTGTGGCGGCGCAGAAAACTTTGAATAATCGTACTGTAGCTAAAGCAGCAATTTACTACAGTAATATATAGGAGTTTATGTATAGCGGTTCCAGAAGAATCACCTGGGCAGATATAGAAAATAACTAAATATTATTTATGCCTCTACAAACGGTGAATACGGGTCTCTCGCATGGGGATTTGTGCTTGTTTTTACTATTATTGCATTACCCTATTGCATCTACGTTATCTTGCAGATTATCGCATTGAAGCGGTTTAGGAAATCAGTCATGTTCCGGTGGATACGGGGTGTCAATATTTACAGTCTCATTATTGGCCCTATTGCTGCGGCTTTTTATGTTCCGGCTCTTATAGGGGGTCTTTTTGGGTCATTTGTGATTTACGAAAGTTCATATTATTATATAGGGGCACTTTTTACAGCAGCAAACACTATTATAGCTACCTATAAGCTCACTATGTGCATTTTGATGATTGTTGTCACTTCAAACAGTATTAAGAAGACCGCCTAGCCTTTAGAACAAGACCAATATGAAACACCTGAAGGGAACTCTCATGAATAACCGTAGAGCCTCTTCATAAATGGCCGCACCCGGTGATTCCGTACCTAAAATCCCGTTCCGTACATTCCTCCTCAGGGCACACCTGCTAAGGATCCTTTGGGGGTTCCCTCATGTCGGTTATGCTTTTTGCTGTAGTACTTCCGATAAACCGTGAACCGTCTCCTGTTTTATACGACACATTAATGTCCCTCATATTTTTGGGGGAAATAGTATTCAGCGCGATTATGATTATCGCAGTAAGTAAAGCACTCAAACACCGGTCTTAGCAAAACATATGTGGTTAATCCTCATTGGTCGCACGCGGTGGTGCTACTGTTGGAAGGACGCCGATATGAGTCAGGAGAGACCGCATGCGCACCCTTCACATACAACAGCAGGCTCTTAAAATCACCGACCACTACATTATTTATGATGATTTAGGCCGTGGGGTGTACCAGGTTGATGAAGAGTTCCGGATGATGGGGAAGAAGATCACCGTACTCAACCTAGAAACTGGGGTGAGCTTCATGTTTACCCGCCAGGGAGGTTTTACGAACGAGTTCTATGTGGCTTTCTCCACCGGTGCCCTAGTGAATATTAAAAAATACTTTGCGTTCTTCCAGCTAAAGCTTGATGTGGACTCCAACTGTGCCCCGCCAATGCAGGTGAGGGACAGGTACCTGGGGCGTGAGTTTAATGTACGTACTGAAGAGGCTGTTGTTGCAACCATCAATAAAAAGTACTTCACAATCGGCGACCAGTATGTGGTGATGGTATATGACGATAGGTGTCAGGATATTGTTGTAGCAATTTCCTGGCAATCGACTATATCTTGGACCGCAGGAAAGGTTCAGGAGAGAGCAGCAGCTCGTCATAACACAGCAAGGCTCCGGGGTATGGGGGTGAGGCCCCGCCAGAAAGGGGTAATTGGCGGCGGAATCTTGATGGAATAGCTGTGTGATAAGAGGGGGCAACGCCCCCTTATTTGCGTGGCTGCATGCCAAGACATTTAGGGTTGGAAGCACGCCGATGGCAGGTTCGGGGACGCACCTAGTTAATATGTAAACCTTTGAGTGAGAAATAGAAAAATCTTTACTAAGGGTTGAAAGTTCTGGGCAGTGTCTCTTAGGGTGGGTGATGGAGGGATTTTGACAGGAAACATTCTGAACTCGCTCAAGAGTGCGGAGGTTTGACTGTTTATTCCTCAGACATGCATCCGCAATCATGTGAAAGGACTAAAGACCATGCCAACCGATAACACTGGTCTTTCCCGCCGTAAAGCTACTGCGTACTACCGCCATTGGTGTACCTGCCGCTGGTCTGCTCGCTTTCGGCTCTACCCTCGTGACCGCAACAAGCGCGAACGCTGTTGAGGTTGACGGCTGGTGGGGCCCTGAAACCTCAGCGGGTATCCAGCGTCTGATGATCGCCATGTTTCCCAAAGAACAAGAGATCTTTCCCATAACTGTTGATGGCATTATCAGCGCGCAACCTTCGGATATGGCACCATACTGCCCAGGTATTGTTGGCGGTTGGGAATGGGTAGATCGTGCTCAGCAGATAGCTCAGGGACTCAGTATGGGATCGCCCACAATCGGGAGGATGCAACATTGGATGGATTCATATTCTAACCAAGAAGATCCCTATATGTGGATTGGTCCCGAGCTTATTGATTCTCTCCATAAACATTATGGTTACACCAGCGTCACTGAGGTTTCTGCAAAGAAATACGGTCTTAAACCCGGTACTCTGCCCGGCGGTGGTGGAGTTATTAAAGGGCTGCAAAACGAAATTAACCAGTGGGTTGGTTAACCAACGATTCCCTCTCTACTGCATAGCCGGGGCGTATTATCTGTGGCTTAGAGCGCGCTCTGACGTAGTCTTTCCTATTGTTCTGAGCCTGAAAAATACACGAAGGAAGAGTGTCACTATGGCGAATGAGCATTCTGGTATTTCTCGCCGTAAATTACTGTACACCGCCGCCATTGGTGTGCCCGCTGCGGGCGCGCTGGGTCTAGGGGCGAACTTTGCGGCCGCATCCGTAGCACAGCCAACGCTTGAAGCCGACGGCTGGTGGGGGCAGCAAACCACGGTGCAACTCCAAAAGTTCATCTTTACCCTCTACGCGCAGGAGCTTGGCAAGCCCACCTACGGGTATGAGGAAGGCATCATAAAATTCCAGCCAGCCATACGCAAAAAAGAAAACCCCGGTCTAGGCAGCGGCTGGGATTGGGCAGCTGATGACGGCACGCAGGGTTACGACTTCACCATCTACTACCTGCAACGCTGGCTAGGCGTAGAAACTGACGGGCTTATCGGGCCCAACACCATTAAAGCTCTGCAAACCCACTACGGCATCACTGCAGACGGTCGCCTGGATGGCCCCTCAGACACCATTAAAGCCCTGCAGAACGAGCTTAATCAGCATGTCAGCTAAACGATTAGTGCACTGCAAACCTGGCTTGGGCAGCCCGCTGATGGCGTACTTGATGGGCCCTCACCGACTATTGAGGCCTGCAAAACTACCTGAACTCTCATGAAGTTAAGGCCTAAAAGGATAAGTTGTTATCGCACAAATAGTGTGACATTTTCTCACCTCGTGCATGTGGTGAGGTGAAGGAGGAATATTATGAATCTCGAAAACACCGGACTTTCCCGCCGTAAGCTGCTGCGTACCGCCGCTATTGGCGTTCCCGCCGCAGGTGCGGTTGCGATGGGGGCTACCCTGATCGCCGCCCCCGCATCCAATGCGGCTATGATTGCCGCCGATGGTTATTGGGGAACCAAGACCACACGGATGCTTCAAACACTCTTCAAACTTGATGTGGTAGACGGTATCGTCTCAAGTCAGCCCGCATCCCGTGCGAGTGCTAACCCCGGGCTGGCAGGCGGCTGGGACTGGGTGTCTGATGCTTCTGCTAACGGCTCACAAACCATTCGTGCCCTTCAGGGCATGCTCAAAGTGACCCAGGACGGGCTCATTGGGCCGGGCACTATTTCCGCGCTCCAGGCACGCTACAAGCTCCCCCAGGATGGAGTGCTAAGCGCCGAGTCTCCCACCATTAAGAGGCTCCAGGCTGAGCTCAACCGGGTCGCTTACGACTAGTTCAGCATCCAAAGCTTCAGAATCCATACCAAGCTCTGGATATACCTTCTCGTAAAGTGGGGATGATAAAAATGACGAACGAACATTCCGGTGTTTCCCGCCGCAAGCTGCTGCGTACCGCCGCTATTGGCGTTCCCGCCGTCGGTGCTGCAGCCTTTGGTGCTAGCCTGGCGACTGCCCCGGCGGCAACCGCTCTGGCAGAGGACGGGTACTGGGGCTCCGAAACGACGGTTGAGCTGCAGAAGCATCTCAACAGTGTAGCTGCCGCGAATTCCGCTGTTGTGGGTGGTCTCCCCCTTGACGGGCGGATCGACAGCCAGCCTGCCTCCCAGTCCAGTGCGAACCCGGGCTTGACCGGTGGCTGGCAGTGGGTTTCTGATGATGCCGCATCCGGCTCAGACACCATTAAAGACCTGCAGCGGTGGCTGGGCGTGAATGCTGACGGTCTGATCGGCCCCAACACGATCAGCGCCTTGCAGTCTTACCTTGGCCAGACGGCAGACGGGGTTCTTGATGCGCCTTCACCGGCTATTGTTGCGCTGCAGCGTAAGCTCCTCAGCAGCAACTACCCCTAAACTGAGTACTATGTGAACGCGCGACGCCCCCGGCGGGATACTTGAGGCTATTCGTAGCCCGCAGGTTCCCTTCCGGGGGGCGTTGAGCAGCATCTAGGGGCCTCTGCACGTGGGCTAGTGCAGAGGCCCCCGTATGTTATGCGGGTATTACCCGGCTCCCTAGTGCTTAATCGGCTCGCGGGAGATCACAACCTTCACCGCGTTATGCTCGGCGGCGTTTGCGAACAGGTCGTATGCTTCCTCGAACTGGTCGAAGGTGAAGTAGTGGGTTGCCATTGCCTTTGCGTTCAGGCGGCCCGAACGCACCATGTTCAGCAGGTTGCCCACGGTGTTGCAGTTCACCAGACCCATGTTGATGTTCACGTTCGAGATCCACATGGTGTTAATCGGCAGCTCCACCGGCTTGCCGTGCACACCCGCGTTCGCAACGTTGCCGTAGGGGCGAACGATCTTGGTGCAGGTCTCGAAGGTCTGCGGCACGCCCACGGCCTCAATCGCCACGTCCACGCCCAAACCGTCGGGGGAGAGGGCCTTAATCTTCTCGATAAAGTCCGGATCAGCTGCGTTGACCTTATCGGTTGCTCCCAGTTCCAGAGCCTTGTTCATGCGGTTATCGTCCATATCGACGGTAATCACGCGCCCGGCACCACACAGGTTCGCCGTCATGATTGCGCCCAGACCCACCGGACCTGCGCCGATAACAGCCACCGTATCGCCCGGTTTGGTGTTGCCGTTAAGAATACCCATCTCGAAACCGGTCGGAAGCGCATCCGTGAGGAAGAGAACGTCCTCGTCCGTGAGCCCCTCGGGAACCATGTGCACCGACGTCTCGGCGTAAGGAATGCGCACATACTCGGCCTGGGTGCCGTCAATCATGTACCCGAAAATCCAGCCGACACCGCCTACGGTCTGGCAGTGTGAGGGCTTATTGTCCTTACAGTATGAGCACTTGCCGCAGTTCGTGACCGCCGGAATAATGATGCGGTCACCAACTTTCAAATCGGTGACCGCAGAACCGACTTCGGTAATCGTGCCGATAGCCTCGTGGCCCAGAATACGTCCTTCTTCAACCTCGGGAACGTCGCCCTTGAGGATGTGCAGGTCGGTGCCGCAGATGGTGGTGGTATCAACGCGAGCAATCACATCAGTGGGTTCAAGGATGGTCGGATCCGGAACTTCCTCCCACGCCCGCTTGCCTGCGCCGTGGTAAACAACTGCCTTCATAATGACTCCTTCGTTGAGTTCTATGGAGGGGGAGCGGCGGTGATAATGTCATCACCACTCCTATAAACTTATAAATATATGTTTTATAAGTTATATGTCTATTAAACACTAAAACACCTCAGCTGCCTAGATGTTACGCAGATTACATTTAAGGTTGTGGTGACTGTAAGAGGCGGTGGCGGTACATTATTAATCCAGGTTTTAAAGTGAGAAGCGGATTTTTTGACCAAGAGGGTGATATTTTTCTCACCTTTCCGGCCAAAAACCCGCTTCTCGCGTACTACGCACGAGGGGAGCGATACGGCACGGGTACCGCCCGCCCTCATCGCTTAGATACTTGCGGCGTGCCCCACTTTCACGTGGCTGTGGCGGTCACGCTCCGCATCGTGATAATCCGACTTGAAGCCCTTGAGCACCACCTCAATATCGTTTTCCTTCGCATAAACGTTGGAGAAGTCCTCAATCAGCTCCAGCACATCACTGGCAATATACGAAGAGTTCTCGGCATTGATCGTGACCTTCGAGCCGGGGCGAATATTCTTCAGCGTCTTCTTAATAGCCGCCTTGTTCAGGAACGACACTTCTTCCGCCAAATCCAGCGTGATTTCGTCGGCCTCCGCCAGCTCCTCACGGCTGAGGTAGTAGGCGCGCTTCATATTGCCCTGCAGCACGAAGAAATGCTGATTGCCAGGCCAATAGCCACACCCTCCAGCAGGTCAAGGGCAACCACAGCATCACCGCGCGGTGCCGGTAAAAGCCCTCATGGGCGGCAGAAAAACACGACGATAAACGCATGGCCACGTGCCCCGTAAATGGTAGGGTGGTTGCTAAAAATAGGCTGCATATGGGGGATAGCATGGCGGACAACTACACATACCGGGATATTGCCAGCGGTGAAGCATTCCGCGAGCACCTGGGCTCACTGGGCTGGTCGAAACCACGCAAAAATCAGCCCGTATTCACCCAAGAATACGGTGAAGACCTCATATTTCGGGCCGCTTTTCTCTACGCAACATTCAACCATACGCCGGGGAACTACAGCGGCATCCCAGCGTTTTATGTGATGTCTAAAAAATGGCGTAAAACCCTGCGAAAAATATTGGCACACCTCGATCAGCCTCTTAAATCTGTGCCCTCCCCACATGACGGCGATATGTACTTTATAAGCGTTGGCCACCCCCGCTACCACAAATTTGTGGATCACGAAGCGAGAATGACTTACCTGAGGCCCGACGGGACACTCAATATAGAAGCATTCACTCGTTTCAGCACCGCCGCTCATCGGTTCATGGAAACCTTTGATCTGGCGGACTATGTGGCGCTCACCGAGCAGGAGCTGCAGCAGCAGCGCCTCGATACTGTGCTGCCGGATGTGCTCGGGTATTTGTCCGTAAACACGATGAACGACCTGCGCGATGAACTCTACCGGAACGTGCACGCACATCTTACCGACCGCAGCGCCACGCTCTTCGCGGATCAGCACGTGCTGCGACGCCGGTGGGATGTTATCGCAGGCTATTTCTCGCTGACCTGACAGGCGATGGTGAGAGCCTTGAGACGGGCGCGGCAAAGCCTAAACCGGCAGGGAATGGGCGGTCTCAGGAATGCGCCTGGCCCGCTGGCGCATCCAGGTAAACACCCACACCAGCACGAAAGCGGCGACCATCGTCAGCACAATCGTGCCGCCAGTCGGCAGGTTAAACGCCCACGAGAAGTACAGCCCCACCGTCGAACACAGCACGCCGAAAACCGGTGAGAACAGCATCATGGTGCCTAAACGGCGGCATGCGAGCCGCGATGCGCTGGCCGGAACCACAATAAGCGCAAGCACCAGCACATTCCCGAGCGTCTGCAAAGAAATCACCACGGAAACCGTCACGAGCACATACAGCAGAATATCCAGCCACAGCACCGGCAAACCCAACGCGCGAGCACTTTCACGATCCAGGCTCACCGTCACCAGCTGCCGATGAAACAGCCACAGAAGCAGCAGAATCCCGGCGGACATAGCCGCCGCCTGGGCAATATCGCCGCGTGAAACCCCCACAATCGAACCGAACAGGAAATCCTGAATCGACCCCGAATACCCCGGTGCCAGCGAAATAATCACAATACCCAACGCGAACGAACCGGCAAAGAAAATACCGATTACCGAATCCTCACGCAGCTTCTGGTTCTGGCTGAAAATAGCCACCAAAACCGCCGTAATAACGCCCGCGATCAAGCCCCCGAACACCAGGTTGCCGCCGATAACGAACGCCACCGCCAAGCCGGGAAACACCGAGTGGGCCACCGCATCGCCAATAAAAACCATGCCGCGCATCATCACATGGCACCCCACCACGCCCGTCACCAAAGAAGCCAGTGTCACTGCGGCCAGGGCGCGCGGCAGAAACGCCAGGGAAGGGTTAAAAAGGTCAAACAGAAAATCGAGGGGAGTAATCATGCCGCTGCCTCCTGCGGGGTTACACGATGACCGGCAGGATGCCCCTGCCGGGTGCTGCCGGTCGAGTCGCCGTCTGCGCCCGGAACGCCAATCTTAGGCGATGGGCTTGTGCCCGCGCTTCCGCCTTTACCTGTGCTTTCACCCTCGCCCTCAAGTTCGTGCCCGTGCACCCAGGCGTAAAGCTGCTGCGGCGAAAAATCCTCGGCTTTGCCGTCCAAACTCAAGGAACCGCGCACCCCGCACAGCCGCGAACAAGACTCCTGCGCCGCCACAATATCGTGGGTAGACATCAGAATCGTCACGCCCTCGCCCGCCAGCTGCCGGTACAGTTCGGTGAGCGCGGACTGGGTGGGCGCATCCACCCCCTGTGAAGGGCTCGTCAAGAAGCAAAAGCGCCGGTTCAACCGCGAGCACGCGCCAGAAGCACCCGCTGCCGCTGCCCGCCGGAAAGCTCTCCGATGGGACGGTTCTTCAGCGGCATTAAATCCGTGCGTTCCAAAGCGTGAAAAACCTTGACCCAATCCGCGGTTTTAGGGCGACGAAACCAGCCGATCTCGCGGGTTCGCCCGGTCATGACCGCATCCTTGACGGTGATCGGGAAATCCCACTGAAACTGGTGCTTCTGCGGCACATAGCCGATGCGCGCCCGCGCGGTGCGCGCAGTACTGCCCAGCACCCGAATGCTCCCCGAAGCAGGATGCAGCAGCCCCATAATGGCACGTAACAGCGTGGTTTTTCCGGCACCGTTCGCCCCGAGAAGACCCACAAATTCGCCGGGGTTCAGGGTGAGCGAAAAGTCCCGCAGCACCGCCCGCCGCCCGTACCCCGCATAGAGGTTCTGGATGCTCAGCGTCGGATTTTCACTCCCCGTCGCGGGGTCGTTTTTGGAGCCTAGCACGGTGGTACCTTTACTCATCCCGCGTGCCCTTTCCGTTCGCCATGATGCGCTCGGACTGCGCCTGCGCGGCCTTATTGCGACGCATCATGACGAGGCCCGCTGCGGCAAGTACCGCCACAGCCCCCGCGCCGAGTGCCACCGGCAGGACAGGAAACCCGCCGGATGAGGCTCCCAGACTATCGGAAGCCGCCGCAGAGTGCGCGCCCTCCGATTCGCCCGGCGGTGCCTGATCCGCGGCCTGCTGCGCCAGAGTGTACACCTCATCCGCAGTCACCGAATCCCCGATGGCGAACTTCATATAGCGGGTATCGGAAACAACCGAACCATCCGCAAGTTCCGCACGGGCAGTCACCTTCAGCAGATAGGCGCCGGGCTTGGTAAACACCCAATTGGCGTGGGTGTGCGTGTTCTTCTCAACCCATATATCCTGCGGCTCGTGCTTGGACGAATCCCACAAAACCTGCGGCTTCGAGAAGTTCCCGTTCTCCAGGTACAGCGTGAACTGCCCTGGCCCCTGAACCTGCTCTAGGGTGAGGGTGACCCCGCGCGGGGTTTTCTGCACAAGCCCCGGGTCCTGAGTGGTCCAGCCAGGCCAGACAACCCCCTTCGTCTCGGTTTGCGGAATCACATACACCTGCTCGCCGGGCTGTGCACCCACAAACGAATAACGGTCATCATCAGGAACCTGGCGACGTGCCGCATCGGAGCCGCGGTACAGTACATCATCCACGCTGCGCCAGATGGGTGTAGCGGCATGATCGTCATGGATCATGAGCTGAAACTTACCGTCGGTAAAACGCGGGCCCATATCAACATGCCCGCTCGAAATTTCGGTGCGTCCCGTGCCCACCGGCTGCTCGGGTGAGAGCGTTTGCTGCAGAGCCTTCTGCTCTTTGCTGAGGTTATCCCCACTCGGTCTTGAAGAGGCGGCCGCAGGTGACGGGTCGGCATGGGCAACACCACCAGCCGAAACCAGCAGGGCAGCACTAAGGGCAGCTGAAATAACCTTCTGACAAGTATTTATGCTAAAAATAGAATTTTTCAAGGGTGTTTCCTTCACAGTACTAAAAGTGCATTTTGTGGGCGTCTACAAGCCGCCCATAGCCCGCTGTATAGCCCGAGCATTAGCGCGCATCATATCCGCATAGTGGGGCGCCTCATCATCGAGCGAATCAGAATACAGGGCGCCCACCTGAACCCCGTTTTCATGGGCGACCTCACCCAAAACCGGGCTTCGCGCGCGGGTATTCTTATCAAGAAATATGGCCGGTACACGCAAATCCCTGATAGTGCGCTGCAGCCGCTGCCGCTGCTGGATGCTCGGCTCACTGCCCGCCACCGGCGTCACAAACCCCGCCACGCTCAGCCCATAAGTACTCGCCAGATAGCGGTACCCGTCATGGGTGGTAATCAGGTTTTTCGAGGCCTCGGGCAAAGACGCATAGATGCCGCGAATCTCCCAGTCCAGTTCATCAAGCTCACGCATAACACGCTCAGTATTCGCCGTGTACAGGCTGGTTCCGGGCGGGTCAGCCTCAGCGAGAGCATCACGCATGACCTGCGCGGCCGCCTTCATATTCGGCACCGAATGCCATATATGCGGGTCTATCTCGCCGTGCACATGTTTGCCAAGCACCGCCTGCGCCAGCAAATACACCTGCCCCCGATGCTCGCGCGAAGACCCCCTCAAGAACCCGTATTGGCCACCCGCAGGAACCTCCTGCAGAGTGCGCGAAGGAACCGCAATGATCGTGCGAGCCAGGTCGTGCTCGGTGACTTTCCCGCCGCTATCGGCGCGAATCACAAGCCGCCCCGTATATGCATGAACGGCTATATCAGCATGTCCAGAGGCTAAAACGGTCATATTTGCGCCCAGACGAGAGGCAGCCTCGGCAGGGTCCTCACCCACCACAACGTGCAGTGTTCCCTGCGCCTGCCGCACCCCCTCGGGTGCGTTGCGGGGCGTAGCCAGAACATCAAGTTCGTACACACCGGCATCCGCAAAAGCCCACGAAAGATGCGTATGCGCCTGCAGCGGAAGCTCCAGCGACCCCATATCGCCGGTACGCACCCTCACACCATCCTGCGTGGATTCCTGCGTGCCGCGCGCCTGAGAATCGCACATCATCTCGACCGCGCCGAAGGTCTGCGTAATAAACGCCGCAACCTGCCCGGGCCCCTTCACACGGGTAACCGAAAACGCGACCGAAGCATCCGAATCTGAGGGCGACTCAGCGGAATGGCTAGCGGATGCGCCCGAAGACTCGGCGCCCTCAACGCGCAGCCCCAACCAGATAGAATCCCAGCGAGGCATCCTCCACCACGGGCTCAAGCTTGCCGCCGTACTGCTCAATCCTCTCGGCAACCGCCACCTGCGCCGAACCCTGCGGCAGGTTAGAGCTCACCATCGCCGCCATTTTGCGCTGTTCCAGCAGCAGACCGTTGGTGAACGCCAACCGCGCGTAGGCGACATCGCGCACATCCCGCAGGCTCGGCTCATAAGAATGCGGGTCTGCACCATTAGGAATGAGGGCGTGTACCCGCGCACGCTCGCCGCCAACAGCACGTGCCACATCCGCCAAAATCGGGGTTGTCGCCACCACCTGAAGACGTCCGTCGGCCTCAAAACCCAAGGACGTATTCTGTGCGGTGCAGGCGCTTAACGCCGCGCAGACAGGCAGAAAACCCAGGAAAGCGCGGCGGCTGAGCCCATTACGCGGCATGACGCTTGCGGCGGCGCACGGCGTACACGATCATGCCGCCTAAAGCGACAGCAAGCACGGAGGTGCTGACCATAAACGGGTTAAAACCGGCCCCGGTGCTGGCCAGCTGACCGGCAGCAGCGGCCTGCTGCGCATCCTTAAGTTCCTGGTTGGTGAGGGCGCAGTCCTTACCCGAGGCGGTCTTACCAACGATGCGCACCTTCGTGCCGTCCGGTTTCGTCACAATACCGCTGGCCGCATCCACGGTGCCGCGCCCCGCCTGCTTATCGGGGGGTTTTGCTCTCGCCAGCGGGCGCATCATTGTGCGCACCTCCGCGGTGGCCGCCGTTATCTGCGGGTTTCTGCGCCCCCTGCTGCTTATCGCCGCCGGAGGTGTTTTCCCCGCTGCCGTTACCCACCGTGAAGTTCAGGGTGGAGGTGCTCTCAACGGTCTGCCCGTTCTTCAAGCGCACCTGCCAGCCGATCGTCACCCGGTAGCGGCCCTCCGCAGTAAACACCCAGTTGCTGTGCTGGTGCGTATTCAGCGGAACCTGAAATGAGCCGCCGCGGGAGGTGAACACTTTCTGCCCGGCGGAACCGAAGTTACCCGAGAGGAACACCGACATTGAGCCGGGGCCGTCGAACCCCTTCAGGCTCATGGTGACCGGCCCGTCGGCCTGTTTGAGAAGCTCAGGATCCTGGGTACTCCACCCCAGCCACGGTACACCCGCCTGCTGGGTAGCACCAATCATGTGCACGGTACTTCCCGCGGGGGGCAATATCTTCCATGCCTGCCGGGAATTTCAGCTTCGCAGCATCACCCAACACGAAATTGAGTGAGCTGGGGGGAGACGTGCTTGGGCGGGCTGAACCGGTCATCTTTCACGGCAGAGCTCAACGTGGAGCCGTTCAGCACCGGACCCACATCGAAATGCCCTTCAGTGGCGCGGTCTGACCCGCCGTATTCAGCCACGTTCTGCACCGTTGCCGTGTGCAGCGCGGGCTCAACACTCGGGACGGATGCGGGGCTGCGCAGGGACTGTTTGGCGTCTTTGACCTGAACCTCGGTGGCGTAGCATTTCTCGCTGCCTGACCCCGCCGAATCCGACCCGCCTGAACCAGCCCCACTGGAACCCGCTCCGCCCCAGCAGAACCCGACCCGGCTGCCGCACCCTGATGAGACGCACCGGGGGCCACATTGGCGCTATTGGAGCCGCGCACGCTTTTACCGCCGGATGCGCCCGCCGGCGGGGTGATGCTCTGTACAGTACCGTCTGTTCCGGTGCCGCCTGAGTCGGCAGTGCTGGCGGCACCATTACCCCCAGAAGGTTCCGCCGCGTTTACCGCCTCCGGGGTGCTGCGATCGGCAGCCCCCGACCCCTGACTGGCACTGTTGCCAGCCTGCTGCGCTTGGGGCTCTGGCGCGGACCCCTGCGCGGCAGGGCTCTCGGCTCGTGGCTGCTGCGGTGCACCGTTCGAGCCCCCGCTGGCGGGGGCACCCGCCTGCCGCACATTATGGGTGTTGGCCCCCGAAATATTGGCCGGGGTTTTCGGCGCGCCTGCACCGGCGGGGGAGGCCGCGCTCGCGGCTGCCGACCGGTCAGCGGCTTCGGGGGCGCCGCCGTGCCGCTCGCCCTCCTGGGTGCGCATCTGCTCAAAAATATTGGCCGGAACATCGCCCACCGCCACCGTGTAGGTCTGCTCAGCGCTGATCGGTGTGCCGTCGGCGCGCTGAGCTGTCGCCCGGAAAGTAAGCCGGTAAACACCCGGTGCGGTAAATGCCCACCCGGGGTGCGCATGCTCACCTGCGGTTATGGTGTGGGCGGGCAGATTCTCGCGTGAACTGAACAGGCGCGTGGGGCCGCTGGGGTCCTCATGGAAAACCTCAACGGAGCCACCATCGGGGGCCTGGGTGCGCACAAGTTCGAGTGATATTTTGTTCTCTTTCAGTGCGTCGCGGGGGATACTATCAGCCCCGAAGCCGGGGTGAAGAATCCCGCCGGTGCCGGTGTGCGGGATATACCAGATAGGGGTGCCTTTGGGGGCAATAAATTCATAGCCTGCAGCCACAGTGCTGCGGGTGGAGTCAGTAGTTGGCAGGTGGAAAACAGTTCGTGCGGGATCGTAAATACCTTCACCGTCGTGTGTGCTGGCCCTCGAACCCAGTGTGAGGGCACCGTCGCGCAGGGAGAGATCTACCAGGTTGGCGTGCACCCCGGCAACAGTATTTTCCCCATCAATACGGTGGGTTCTCTGGTTGCTAGTGGTGTCCCGATGCGCTCGCGGTGCCGTGTTCTTCGTGCGCGAGGGCTGGTGCTGCGGGGGTGAGGACAAGCCCGCAGGTGAGCGATGCGGCACTGAGTAGGGTCAGGGCGGATGTGCTTCGTTGCATGTGTTCCTCCAGGTGCGTGATGCGGTGACTGGGCGCGGTTTGGCGCGGGGGAGTACGTTCGCCCCCGCGCCGTTGGCGTATTCGGGAATCACTATACAGAGCATTTTTGTTAATGACAATTATTCGCAAAAATGCTACGCTATTGCCCGTAAAAATTAGAAAGGAAAGCATGAACACGCACCTCCGAACCCAACGTCGGGCACCCGGAAAACCCCTAGCGCGCCTCTCCGTCGCGGCGCTGATCATCCTCACCGGGTTAGCCCCAGCATCACAGCCCACGCCGGGCCTGACGACGGGCGCATCATCACCACCAAAGGCCACGTGGACGCCCCCAAAGCCTACTGGGAAAACGGCACGTTCGTTCTCAAAAATGAATCCAACCCCTACAAGACCGGCGCCGACCTCTACGACCTCGACAAAACCGTCAACTGGGTCGGTAAAGGCTGGGACGGGCGTAACGGCGCCTCACAATACACCCTCACCCTCCCCAACTCACCCAGCCTAGGTTTTCTAGGTGAGCCCGGGCAGACCCTCTACATGGCGCCCACCCTCACCTGGGGCAACCACGACCCCATCTGGGCGGGTCTGGGTGCATCCGTCAAAATCCCTACCGAACAGTTCCGTGACGGGGTGTTCGCCACCGACATCCTCTCGGTGGACGGCCCCGGGCGCATGGAGCTATTCCGGTACAACCCCGACGACGGCCCCGCTCAGATCAACCGCATTCTCTCAAGTACCAGCACCGGCTGGCACTCCTGGCTGCTGAGCAAAGGCAGCCACACCCACAACACCACCACCTTCACCCGGCCCGGGCGGTACGAAGTCACCTACCGCACTGTGGCCCGCGGTACCGACGGCAGAATCATCCAGTCCGCGCCGCAGAAACTCGTGTGGCAGGTAGGCGGTAATAAGCCTATTCTTGGTGACGGAACCCCCACCGCCGTACCCACAGAAGAGCGCTATAACGCCGCGAATGTGGGGAACCTGGACACCGCCAAATATAGTGCTGTCCGTGGCACCGCACACCCCAGACCCGGACCCCGCCAGAGGAGAGACGCCGACGATAAGCTCAGCGACATCACCTTCACAGCGGGCGATAAAAAAACCTCAAAAGCAAGCTCACCCTGTACAACAACGGGTACTTTCTGACGGATCTTGATGTCACCAACGGCACCGCCACCTGGAGCGAAATGATGGGCGGCGAATCATCCCACCTGCAGGCGGTGTTCACCCCTGAAGGTGACAGCGGTGCACGCTGGATCTCGCATCAACTCGCGTATGAGCCTGGGCGGGCTGAGAGCGTGTACAGTGACGACGGCAACGGCCAATGGCCCGTAAAAACCCCCGAAGAGCGCAACACTACCCTCAATACCGCCACCTACACCCCCGCCAGCGGCGACTATACGGTGCGCACCGTACCCTCCACGCAGGAAGGGTACCGCACGATTGAGGTGACCTTTGCCGACCCGAACTTCCGCGGGTTTATTCGCGGCGGGTTCTACGCCCCCAACGACTACGAATACCCCAAATTCGATATTGAAACCACGGTCGAAAAACGGGTGGCGCGTTTTACCTACCGGGAAGACAGCTACTTTGAGAACAGTGAACTGATCGCCAAAGTACTGCCGCACCCAGATATGAACGCGCGCGCCTCGAGCGTGAAACTCACCGGTGACTACCGGCGCGGCGGCGACTATAGCGTATCCGGCACATTCACCGTGGAGGGAACCGCCGGGCAGGCCCCCGCCGACCCGCACGCAGTGCTCCCGCCGGTGAAACGCCCGCCCCGTCGTCCAGCCCGAGCGCCACACCCGCTGCGCCTATTACCCCCGCCCCGTCCCGCACAGAACCAACCAGCCCAGCACCAGCCGCCTCAGGGCCAGCCCAGGGTGAGCCTGCCGCATCGGCTGCAGCGCCCCCACCCGCCCCGTCGCACCCCACCTGTGATGCCCGCACCCTTGATGGCCGCCGCAAAAGATCCACGACGGGCACCTTGACATTCAGGGGCAGCTGCGCGACAAGCAGCTTCGTGGGCCTGAAAGACGATAGCGGTCTGATCGACCCGGACTCGACCGTGCGCCCCCTTGATTCGGTGGTGCTCACCGTGAGCGATCGGGCACGCCGCACCCGTAATGAGCACATGACAGCCCGCCCTGAACTTCATCGGCCCGGTAGGCACCGCTTTCACGGGCTGCCCCAGACCCAGATCAAGGGGCTGCCCTGGCCGGGTACAGCACCGAGAATATTGACTACTCCCAGCTGTCGGGCGGGGTGAAACTGCACGTGGTGCCGCGCACCATGCCGCGCGGCGCCCGGTTTGGGGTGTTCACAGAGTCACTGACCGGAGCGGATGTGCTTCTTGACTCCACCACCGGCAAAGACACGATTGATATTGCGTACGCCACTCACGCGCACGCGAACTGGGTGTTTACCGAACCCGGCCGGTACGGGTTTGACGTGTACTACACCGCCACCCTCAAGGACGGTACGGAGGTAAAGAGCGAGGTGCAACGCATGCAGGTTGCGGTGGGGGATGAGGCCGCGAACGGCTGCTCAACCGGCGACTCCACCGGATCTGCAGCCCCCGGCGCGTCTGGGGGCGGCACCGCTGCACCCTCCGGTTCTGACCGCGCCACCCCCGGCGCCGGAACCACCGACAACACCACTTCTGCGCCCGCACCCGCTGGCGAACCTGAGGCCACAGCACCCTCGTCCGGGGCAGGTGACTCATCACCCGGTGCCGCGCCTGCACCCGCGAATAATGGCTATGGTGCCGGTGCTCATGGCTATACTGCTGGTGCTGGCACCGGTTCGGATAGCAGCTCATCAGACGGTTACGGTGCCTCAGCTGATAGTGGTGCTGGCGCGGCCGGATCGTACGCCGGTGGCTCTGGCGGATCTGGGGCGGTATCCGGTGGGTCTTCCGGTGCGGGCTCCTCGGCTGGGGCGTTGGCGCACACAGGGTTCGCGGCCGCTGGTGTGGCTGCTGTGGGTGCGGCTGCCTTGGCAGGCGGCATTATTTTGGTTGTCATTCGCCGCCGCAGCAGCTCACGCTGATTCTTGGCAGCAGCATACTCGCCCCACGGTGAATAGCGTTCCTCTAGGGGTATAGGCGTCCCGGCCTGTAGAACAATACTGACAGGCCGGGACGCCATATTCTGAGCAATATCTGGCTATTTACGTATGAACCTGAATGTATTAGAGTCCGGTGAACGATAAATGTGGGTTATTGTATGGAACCCTCACGCAGGTGCGTGCTAAAAAAATATCCGAAAACACTCTTTCATTTCACGAAATACATACATAGTGCGGGTGCCTGCCCAATAATTGTTTACAGATTTTTCGTTTATAGGGTCACACAATAATAGGTCAGCATAGTGTGGTGAGTCTCCTCATAACTGCAGCCATACTTTTCCTGGCATCCTAGGTACACTTAAAGACGGCAGTTACACGGTAATCACAAAAACACCGGCAGTACGGGGTGAGGAGGCACAATGCAGGCAGCGTATCAGGGCGCGCCGCTGGGTTCGTCCTACCGGCTGGTGGAGCCCGTGGGGGAGGGCGCGGTCGGTACCGTGTGGACGGCCACCCGTTCCGATACGTCTGCGTTATTCGCTGCGAAGCTGCTTTAAACCTGAGTACGCGAACGGCCCCGAATTCCTCGGAGCGTTTTTGTCCGAACGCACCGTGCTCATGCAGCTTCAGCATTCGAGTATCGTGCCGGTAGTGGACATGATCGTTGAGGGCGGTAACCTGGCGATTATTATGGAGTACCAGCACGGCGGTACTCTGCGCGATATGCTCCGCACCTTGGGCACGATTGCCCCCGGCACGGCTTTGGCAATGATGGAGCGTGTGCTGCTGGCCCTTGAACAGGCGCACCGTAAAAAGGTGCTGCACCTGGACATTAAACCTGATAACGTGCTGCTTTCCGGTAATCCCACCGAGACGTTTCCTGAGCAGGTGCGGGTAGCTGACTTCGGTATCGCCGAGCTCACCGGTGACGGCCCCGCATCCAGTACCACCGGGCGCGGCAGCTACGGCACGCCCATGTACATGTCGCCTGAGCGTAAACACTATGGCACCGCCACAGAATCCGCTGACGTGTGCTCGGTGGGGGTGATGCTCCATGAGCTTCTGATTGCCTCACCCGCCCACACCGAACGGCAGCACCCCGCCGGTGTGCACGAGCATCCCAAACGACCTGCGCACTGCCCTTGAGGCGATGCTCGCCACCTCCCCAGATACGCGCCCCACCGCCGCGCAGGCTGCCGCGTCGCTGCGCGCCCTAGCAACCGGTACGCCCCGGCCCCGCCAATGCTGCCGGTGAATCCTCCCAGCAGCCCCCAGCACACCCCGCCAGGCACCGGCCCGGGGGAGCGGATGGTAACGGTTGTGCGTGGGAGCTTCAGCTGTCTCCCAAGACACCGTGATGGGCACCCAGATGCCGGTTGAGCCTTTGCCCCACTTGGGGGAGGCATCATCCCAGACGGTGCTGCGTCCGGTGCGTGTGAGCGAACCCTGAGCAGCAGGCACAGGAGGAAGAAGAGGAAGAACCAACGGGCGGCTTTACGCGGCAGCTGCGCCGCCCGATCGTGTGGGGGTCAATCCTGAGCGTGCTGCTGATTGTGGTTGTGATCGGCGTGGTGATTTGGAACCCTGTGGCCCCGAAGAAGACCGAAACCACCCACGAGAAGTGGTCTGCGCAGGGCAACGATTCTAAACCGTTGCCCTCGGGGCTGGGCACGCAGGTTTCAGCGGAATACGATTCATCCTCGCAGAGTGCTTCTCTTACGTTTAAGTTCTCGTCGCAGAAGTCCGCGCTGAAAGGCGATATTCTGCAGGTTATCCCCGGCACTGCCGAGGGCGGCACCTGCCCCGAGACGACGTGGAGCCCCTCTAAAGGCCAGAAAGCGCAGAAGAACCACGCCACAATCACCGGTATTGATAAGAAATGTTCGTGGTCTTTGCCGGAGGTGGAGATCCCCGCAAACTCGACGGTGTCGATGACTGCCACAGTGAAGGTCTCAATTTCGGATCAGAAGGACTTGCAGAAGTGGGTTTCTGAGATTGAGCGTAAAACCCAGGAGGCCATTACCGACCGCGAGGTGCAGTCCACCTCGTACCCGCTGCAGCGGTTGCAGGCGATTGCGGTGAAGGTGCCGGATAAGGTGGTTAATCAGAGTGCCCTGCCGATTACGGTGGTGCCGGTGTGGCCCAGTGGGCAGGACGATGTGCACCCCATCCTGCGTTCGCCAGCAACGGGGGACCCGTCACAGGTGGTGCAGGCGGTGGCCCCGGACCAGTCGGCGGTGCGTTTCACGGATAGCTGTGCGGGGCATATTTCGGTCTCCGCGGATGGTAAGACTGTTACGACCCTATCGATTGCTCCGCAGTGTACTATCACTGCGACGGTGAGTAATATACGGATATTCGGGTAACCAGTTCAGTATCACTGCCCGTTAGCACCCCCGGCCAGGTACGCCCCTAAGCCCCGAATATAGCGCGCCCTAAGATCGGGTGCACCGGCAGCCCTCATTATTGGGGCAGGAAACCCCCAGAAGCTGCGGTATGTGTACCGCGGCGACTGGGGGTTGAAGTCTTCCCTCTCATCCGCAGGGCTGCTGTATGGCAGGGGCGGCGACCTCACAGCATATTTTATAACTATGCGTTATTGTGTAGCTGGCTAGCCTGCGAACCAGGTGATAGAAGCATCAGCTGCAGAACCCGCCGTTTGCGGCCGCAGCCCCAGTGACTGTTCGAGGCGTGCAGAAGCGCGGGCTGGGCGGTTACCGCATTGGGCCGCGTAAAGTCTAGCGCCGGACCCGCAAAGCCCCTCGCCGGAGCGCATCTTCACCGTTGCAGAGTCTTAAGCACCGACTCGTTATTCATATCAAGGTTCAGCGCTGGGAGGGCGTGAGGCAAGGAGACCTACGGCATCATGGGGCAGGGAATCCGCATAGCAGCCACGGTACTGAATTCCTGGTCGCCGCTGAGGGTCTGCACATTGGGTCTGCGCTCATAATCCCCACCGCTTTCAAAAGGCAGACATGCTCCGCCCTTCATCTGTGGACTGCAGCGCCACCGAGTCGGAAGTATCCACTCCGCTGGTGGCCAGCGACGAGGAATGGCCCCACCCTGTTTCACCAGCTCTGTGCTAAAGACCGGGCTTATCGCCTGGGGCGAGCAGTATGGTGGTTTTGACGGCGGCCTCTTGAAAGCGCCTTCTACAAGGCTAGCCTGCATAGCGGCGGGCGCGGCAACTGTCACCGTCGTCCCGGGGCCAAGCTCCGCAGTTTTTTCTGCTACAGAACGGGCCAGCGCAGCCGGGTCGTCCCCAGGCTTATATGTGAGAGTGTGGGCTGCCAGAATACCGGTGCTGCACCCTTGGGCCTCAACCGCTACAACCTTATTCGGGTCTTCCACCCCGGACTGCAGGGGCCACGAGCGACGCCTCAGCGTTGGGTGCAAACGACCACACCCCATCGCCGGTTCCAACGTTGTCGTACACCTCAATCATGGGGATATGGTACTCTTTCGCCGCTGTCACAGCGCCTTGCACGTGGCTTCCGGAAGAGGCCATGACGATGCCCTCAACCCCTTCGGCCTTCATCTGCTCCACGGCTTGCCGGGCGCCCGTCTCAGTGCCCCTATCGTTGAGGGTCAACAGCTCTACAGGCGCATTACCCATGTGCAGACGGTACGCGGCCACCGCCGCACCCTGAGCGGGCTGCAGCCACTCCGAGCCTTCAGTCTCCTCACCGTAGGGTGACAATCACCCCGAGCTTTAATAGACTTACCAAGCGTGGGAAGTTTAATATCTAACGGCACACTGGGAGCGGCGGCCGCACCGGGTTTTGGGGACTCGTTTTTAAAGGTCGGCAAGGGGCTGCGGCCCGAGGTGAGCCACATGCTGGTGGCCACAACCAGCGCCAGCACCCCCGCAATAACAGCCCCGACGGTCAACACGATTTTCACGCGTGACCGCCGAGGCGTCTGCTGCCCTTCGGGGTTAGCCATTCTGTGCTTCTCCCACGCGGAAGGTGTACAGCACCCGAACTTCGGCGTTACCAGCATCCGAAAAGGTGGAACGGTTTCATCTTCTCCAGGGGACTTGAGCGACTCTCGAACTGCGCCTGACGCAGCTGAATGTTAGCAATATCTTCAGAACGGATGCTCGTGTAGCCCCTGCGCGTTCTGGGAGGCTAAAAGCCAGCTGATAGTCGGCCGAGCCCGCCTTCGCAGAATTCGATTTGAGCGAGCCAAGCAGGCCAGCCCTTCAACTTTACTGTCGCCAAGGTCAAGCATGATCTTATTCGATCGCTGTACAGCAGAGCGGAGGACCTTCAAGTCTCGGGTCGCTGCAGAGGGTGCGCTGATCAAGCAGCCCCAGCGACTGCTGGGTAGCCCCGTCGAGGGCGGCCCGCACATTATTGGTACGCTCCGACAGGTCTTTACGCTGGTTCTCAACCGAATTGCCGGCACCAACCACAATATTGTCGGAGGTCTCTACCAGCTGGTTAATGGAGCGTGAGAACGCATCCTCAACAGCACGGTTGCCGCTCTGCCCACGGTCCGAGATCACACGGATCTGCTTGCCAATGAGGTCGTTCACCTGCTGCGCGGTCTTATCAGAGGAGTCTTTGAAGGCTGCCTTCACGGTCTCCGAGATTTTATTGTGCTGCTCCGCCAGATCTTTGAGGTTCTGCCCCCAAATCGTCGCTCTTGCGGGTGAGGCATCCACCTTCTGCTTGAGGGCGCTGATGTTCTTCTCCTGCTCACCGTTACGGTCACGGTTGGTGTCGCCGAGCTTGTTCGCTTCATCCTCTAGGGCTTTGAGCTGCCCGTCAAGATCATTCACCCGAGCGTTAACCCGCTTAGCGTCTGCGGCCAGGCCCTTTTCCGCGTTCGGGTCGGTTTCAGCAGAGACGATCCTCCATCGGCCCTGCTGCTCAACGATACGCTGATCCATGGGCTTACCGTGGTGCGGCTTCACCTCGTTAGCGTTCTCCACTACCGCTGCGGGGGTGGTAGCCTCACCGGATGCCCCTCCGAAGGGCTCGCGCTGGCACTTGTACTTGCGGATGCTGAAGGCTCAGCACTTGTGCTCGGTGCCGCTGAAGGCTCAGCCGAAGGCTGATCGTTAGAGGGTATTGGGGGTGTTGGGTTCGGGCGCAGGTTGCGGCTGCTGCCCACCACCTGCACCGCAGAGGTAGCCGTGAGGTAGGAACGTAACCGCGCCACCTCATCGGGGCTCAAATGCCCGCCGCGTTCGGTAGAGAGCTCACACAACTGATCTGCGAGCTTCTGATTCTGCTCCTGGGCAGACCCTTCACCGGTGAGCTCTGCCTGAGCCTCCTGAGAAGTCTTATAGATACGCCCAATACCTTCCTGCAGGCTGTTAGAGGACTCCTTGAGCGAGTTCACGTTGCCACGGATATTCTTAATGGTTTCTTGAACTTTCGCGGTGTCTGCGCTACCTGAATTTTTGCGAGTTCAGATGGTCAGAAAAGCTGCTGAATAGACGCCTGCAGGTCGCTGTAGTTCTTATTGGCGCCCTTAAGGTAATCCGGTCGCATATCGTTAAGCAGCGAGTCGCTGGCCACGGTTAGACCAATCAGGTTAGCCTGCACAGAGGCTGAGGTGCCGTACAGGGCACAGGTCACCGAATCCCCACCGTGATCACGGCACTGTTCGGGGCCGGGGTCTTTCGGACCGATAATCTGCGAAAGGGTCCCCGACAGTTCCCGCTGGCATCCTGCGTTGGCTTGGGCGTAACTGCCAAGCACATCCGCAAGCTGCACCAGATTGGAATAGACAGAGCTGCCGCCATGGGGGGCGGACCGATCCACCGTGCAGGAGTTGCCGCTGGCGTTAACCTTCACGGAAGGGTGCACGGAGGTATCCCCCAGCGCCGAGTCGAGGGAGCCCACGGTGCGCTCCAGCTGGGTTATCAGCTGAGAATTATTGGTCTGAGCGGTTTTGGAAAGATCAGTTTTCAGATCACGGATCTGGCTGCTGAGCTCCTCCATGCGTTTGGTGAGCTTCTCGTTGCTGCCTTTAAGGTTTTCGGCGGTGCCATTACCCAAAGAACCAGCGGTGGAATCCAGGTTTTTGCGCAGCTCATTAATCTGGTCACTAGCCGAGAGCAGGGTGCCGTTCACATCCGAAACAACCTTCATGGTGCGCTGCAGCAACGCCATCTGGTTCTGGTCGTTCTTATTGAACCCGTTAGTGAGCACGTTTTCACTGGACAAAGAGTCAGCAAACCCCGGCTGCACCGCGATATCGAAGTTAGGAACCTTAAAGTCCTTCGCATCCATCTTTAGCACCAGGGACGCGTTCGCCTCAGTGGTAGGCGGAGTGATGATAGTACCCCACTGCACCACCGCCTTGCCGTCCGAGTTGGAACTAATCACACCGTTAGTGGCGTTAGGGTCCTTAGCGTCAAGGCTGCTGCCAGCAACCACCTGATTGGGGGTTGAATTTTCCAGCACTGTGGAAGCGGCAACAGTCAGCGGCACACCCACAAGAGCTTTTTTCTTATGGCTGCTCCCGCCAGCATCATAGGTAATTTCCTGCGGTTTAACACTCAGGTTTTCAACCGAAATTTTAATGGTTAGCGGCCCGGAATACCCCTTAAGCTCATTCAAGTCCGTGCCGTTGCCTTTATTGCTCTGGTACTGCACCGACACGCACGGGCACATCGTTCACCACATCGCTCACCTTATACTTCACGTCTTTAGTGGAGCTCTGATGGGTGTGCTCATTCACATAAATATTGGTGCTATTGATTGCTTTAACCGACCCGGTGTGGTCAACATTAACGTTCACATTCTGCAGGATATTTGTGGGGTCACTTACCTGCTGTTCGCTTCTGCGGGTCTCTGTGGGGCCATCATCAGCCGAAGGGAGTCGGAGGAACACCCTGCGAGCAGCAGACATCGCTACCCCCGCCGCCAGAGGTGCCTTGAGCAATCTAGATGCGCGGCGTTTCTGCGACGTTTGGCCGACTGTATCGCGGCTGTTAGGCGCTTGGCGGGCTGTCATAGTTACACTCCTGAGATAGGAAGGGTACGCGTATGCGCGGACCCAGTTAGTTTCGGTGATGTTCAACGTAATTCTTTTATTTTACGACTAATCCCCCTCCACTTTAAGTAACCTGGAGTGTGAGAAACGGAATGAGGTTGGATAATAAGGTAGTGAGATGAGCTGCCCCAGCCACTCTACAGGGTGGTATCAAACACGCCAAACAAGTCACCGGAGAGGAAGTTACAGGGTGAAAATTCTAGTTGACCTACACGGGTTCACGCGCACCTTCGAGCTGGACCACTGGCGAGGAGATACTACGCTGAGCGACCTTATTCTTGCCGCCGGTGGACCCTATATCGCCCCGACGACCCCCTGTATCTGAGACTCTCAGCCGCTACAGGGCGCCTCGCAGCTGGGGGTCGGTGGCACTGCTGGAGGGGAGCGTCATCAGTCAGCGCCCTCTACCGATGGCCCGCCCCATACGCGGCTGGAACCTCACTCTTGCTGGTGGTACCAGAGCCGGAGCCATCGTGCCCCTGGCGAAAGGTAGGGCCCCTCATCGTGGGCCGCTCACCACAAGCCGACATTGTGCTGCCCACCGAAAGCGCCTCATGGGAACACTGCCGTATTGAACGCACCGAAGAAGGCGTGAAAATTACTGACGCCGGCTCCACCAATGGAACCTTCGTCAACGGTATAAAAAGTACCCGAAGAAGGCACAGAAACCGACGAATTTGCGGTTATCTACACTGGTGGTGCTGTGCTTTTGCTACGGCCCCAACTGGCTGAGACCCCCGCCCCCAAACCCGGGATGCTCCCCAAACCTCACACCGCGTACACCGCACCCTATAACCGTCCGCCACGGGTTGCGCTCATGCCAGCACCAGATACCGTCAAAATACCCAAACGGAAAAACGTCTCAAAACCATCCCGCTTTAGTATTGCAACGGTTCTAGCCCCCCTCATCTTCGCAGGCGCCATGGTCGCAATGATGCGTGAAATCCGTTACGCCCTCTTCGCAATACTGAGCCCGATAGCTGCCCTCGGCATGTGGCTCGAACAAAAATGGCGCTTCAAAAAGGAAACCCGCGAAGAAGAAGAACGCTTCAAACAGGAACTCGACAAAACCAAAGAAAAATTCAAAAATATCTACAACCACGAGCGTATGCGTCTTCAGGAGCTCGCCCCAGACCCTGTCAGCGTCATGCGCCGCATTGAACTACCCAGCGTGGAACTATGGCAGCGCCGCTTCAAAGCCGCTGACTTCATGGCGCTTCACGTGGGGTACGGCAACTATTCATGGGTTCCTACAAATGACCTAACAAGTAGCCAAGAACCCGAAAAAGAAATCCAAGAACTCCTAGACTCCTCCATGCTCATGGGGGCACCAATGATCGCCGACCTCACCGACTCAGGGGTAATCGGTATCGTAGGCAACCGTGAAGGCGCGCTCGCACTGGCCCGTAGCCTTCTCATGCAGTCCGTCACCCACTGCGGGCCCGCAGACCTTACCCTCGGTGTTTTCTTCGACCAGGGCAAAGAGGAAGAATGGGCGTGGACCTCATGGCTGCCGCACACCCGACAAAGCGGATCCGCTGTTGGGGGGCGCTGGATCTCACACAACTACGAACAATCCACCGCCATGCTCAAAAACCTACAACAGAGCATTGATGGGCTGCTCTCACCCGGTTTAATGCTCGTTATAGACTCCGAAGTACTCACCGAAGGTCACGACGCCCCCGCACGTAAACTCCTCTCCCACGGGCGAGGCAGCGACCCTAACCGGGCATCCAGCCGTGAGAAAAACCTCCACAAGGTGTATGGTATCGTGATCGCCACCTCTGAAGAACAGCTGCCAGCTTCCTGCACCGTAGTGGTTGACGTGGGGGAGGACGCCGCTGCAACATTCTTCGAGCCCGAAAAACGCCGCACCGTTGAGGACGTCATCATTGGCGGCATCGACTTAGAATACGCCGTTCAGCGCGCCCACCTGCTCGCAGAGTTCGAAGACCCCGAACTCGTCATCCCCGGCGCGGGCCTACCCTCACTGGTGCGCCTGCCAGAAATCACAGGAGTGGGCACCCCGCCCACCGCCCAGAAGATTATTAGTACCTGGCAGAAATCCAAAGGATACAGTACCGAAATCGGTGTCGGCGACCAAGGCGTGTACACCCTCGACCTCGTCAAAGACGGCCCGCACGGCCTCGTTGGCGGTACCACGGGTTCGGGTAAGAGCGAATTCCTGCGCTCCCTCGTGGCGGGCCTAGCAACCCATAACGACCCCACCCGTCTGAACTTCATCCTCATCGACTTCAAAGGCGGTGCGGCCTTCAAAGCCTGTGAACGGCTGCCGCACACCATCGGCACCATCAGCAACCTTGATGAGCAGCTGGCAAACCGCGCCCTCATCAGCCTCGAAGCCGAAATGGAGAGGCGGCAGCGGCTCTTCGCCGCCGCCGGTGAAGGCGTAGACAACATCACCGAATACCTGGCCACCAACCCGCCAGAACCCATGCCGCGCCTGCTCCTGGTCATCGACGAGTTCGCCATGCTCGCCAAAGACTTCCCCGATGTGCTCAGCTCACTTGTGAGTGTTGGTGCTGTGGGCCGAACCCTTGGCGTGCACATGATCCTGGCAACCCAGCGGCCCGCCGGCGTGGTGAACAACGATATTCTGGCAAACACCAACCTGCGTGTAGCGCTGCGTGTGCAGTCCAAAGAAGACTCCTCGAACGTGATCGAAGTTGCTGACGCAGCCTCCATTGAGCGCTCGCAGATGGGCCGCGCCTACATCAAACTGGGGCAAACCGATATTACCCCCATCCAGACCGCGCTGGTAACCGGGTTCAGCGGTGTTATTGAGCACGAACCTATTGAGCTGCGTTCCACTAGTATTTTCGGGGTTCCTGAAGCACCGCGTGCCCTCCCCAAACCCAAAAACAGTGACGCCAACGACCTGGACAACCTCATTGACGCCATTATCGCGGCGAATCAGGAGCAGCGCTACGCCCCGCCGCGCAAAGTCTGGCCTGAGGCGTTGGGCAATAACCTGCCCCTCAACAATTTTGGTGCACTCCAGCCCGACACTGCACAGACCGCACCGCAAGTAGACTCAGACGCGCCGCCGGTCGGAACCCTAAACGGTAGTACCGTGCTCTTCGGGCTTGCAGACATCCCTGAAGGTCAGTGTCAGGTACCTGTCGGATGGGACTTCAAAGTCAGCAATATGTTCCTCATCGGCACCCCCGGCAGCGGCACCAGTACAGCATTAGCATCTATGGCGTTCACCCTGTGCCTGAACACCGACCCGGAACAGTTCGACATGCTGATCCTCGACTTAGGCGCCGGAACACTCGCACCCCTGCAGAACCTACCGCACGTGAGCGCCTATGTGGGGCCCGGTGAAGGAGCCAAAGAACGGCAGACCAGGTTCTTACGACACCTCATTAACGAGTTAGAACGCCGCCGCTCCAACCCCGCCGGAAACCGCGACCTGATCATCCTCATCGACGGTTACGGAACCCTCCGCGACGAATTTATGGAATACTCTGGTACCGACTACCTAGGCGCCTTCCACCGCGTCTACTCGGAAGGGCCCGCACTGGGCATGCACTTCATCATGGCCACAACACGTCTCAAAGGCATCCCCTCCGCTGTGAACGATGTTACCCAGCAACGCTGGCTCTTCCACCTATCAGATCCCTACGACTACTCCGCCTACAAAATCAAGGGACCTGACATCCCTGCGCAGGTTCCTGGACGATGCGTCGATGGCAGCACCATCCGGCAGATCCAGGTCGCAATCCCACAGATGAGTTTCGCCGACGCCGTGGAGAACGTCATACACCGCTGGGGAGCCGTCGACAAACCGGATGTTATCGGTCAGCTGCCGTCCCTTGTGCCACTCTCAAAGATGGGAGTGGAGCCCTCTATCGGCGGCGAGAACTGGATTGTCCCGGTTGGTATAGCAGAGCACAACCTTAAACCGGTGGCGATAGAGCTGTATGAGGGTGAAAGCGCCCTCATTGGCGGATCACCGCGCTCCGGGAAAACGACCCTGCTCCAGGCTATCGCCGACTCTGTCATACAGCAGCGCGAACGCGGCGAAAACAACGCCCAAGTGTGGGTTATGTGTACTAGGCGCTCGCCGCTGGCCCACCGTGATTTTGACCGTAAGGCGGTGACCCCTGCAGAGATCACAGCTTTAGCGGCCGAGCTGGAGATTACCGAGGAACCGGTTCTTCTGCTCATTGATGACGCTGAACGCATTGACGATGCGGGGGAAGGCATTACGAATATTCTGAAGGCGGAGTCCCCCTGGATTCGTGTTATTGCTACCGGCAAGCCGGGTGAGCTACGCACCATGTATTCGCACTGGACGAAGATGGTGCGTAAGTCGCGTACTGGTGTACTTCTGCAACCGCATGTTGACTATGATGGGGACATGTTCTCAATGAACCTGCCACGCCGCGCACCTGTGGCTCTCACTTCGGGGCGCGGATACGCGGTATTGGGCGGTATTCCGGTGTTAATGCAGGGCGATGAGCCCCGACGGCCTTGAAATTAAAGCCAAAGATGGCCTCATGGTGTGGAGCGTCTTCTGAAAAATATCCCTCACGATACTCGTTACCGTGAGGGATATTTCTGCATTACCAGCGTGTGCCTAGTTGAGTTTTGGCTCCATGTTTCCGGTGGCCATGCCGGTGATGCGGGGTTTGCGGTGAGGAAGTCGATGACGCGGGGGTAGTGTTCGATGGCCCAGGTGATTTGTTGCATGTCGTGGGGTTGTTGGGGATCTGCCCAGCGGTCTTGGGTGCAGCGGAAGTATAGGTGTGCGGGGATGGTGTATTCTTTCATGCCGCGTGGGGAGTAGGCGGCGATGGTGTAGCCTTTGTCGTTCCAGAGCCAGATGCTGTCGGGGTCGGTGCCGTCGTTGTCGGGACGGTTGGATTCTGGGGTGTATTGGTATTCGTTGATGGAGGTGGTGCGGAGTTTTCCGGTGAGTCCTCGGTAGGTGATGGTGTTATCGGGGTTGAACCTGAGGTATTTGGTTTCGTAGTAGTACATACCAATCAAACCGAAAGGAGACCAATAACGGCAAAAATCACAACGATTGTTTGGAATTCTGCAAGGTGCGTAAACATGTATATATTCATCCCTCCAACTAGGGGAATGTAGATGCTCCAGACCCAGGGCTCTGAGCGGGGGAGCCTTTTGACGAGGGCTCCGCTGCGTTTGTCCCGGGCGCGACGTACCTCGTCCCGGGTGATGTAGAAGATGATAAAGAGGAATGAACAGGTAAGATAAATCAGTATAGGAGACATCTATAAGTGCCTTTCCCGTATCATTTAGTAATCTAGTTTAAAACTGGGAAGGAGGGTTTACTTAAAAGATACCCTTTAAGTAAACCCTCCTCCATCATATGAGCAGGTTAGTTTTCTGAATCGGTGGTTCGCACGACCAAACGATCGTCAAACACGACCATTCATACGGTTGTCGTTAATATTGGTACATGCACCCTTTCCAATAGATGCTATATCCTATGGAGCCCCTTATCACCTTAGTCTTGGCCCCTGCCTCTGTAATAAGGTCGATAATTGTAAAAATTAAACTAGGGTAACTCTACACATTCCTAGTTAATGGTAGGGTTTGTAGTATCGCGGGCAAGCCCTTTCATACTAGGATTCTCTGATAAATATCGTGTTATCACAGGATAATGTTCTATAGCTTTATTGATAGCCTGCATGTCATTTGGGTCAGCAGTGTCAGCCCAGCGGCCATTAATGCACCGGAAACATAGGTGCGCCCCAATAGAATACTCTTTAAAAGCTTGTGGGGAGAAAGAGGCGATATTGTTACCATCGTTATCCCAGAGCCAGAGGTTATCGGGTGAATCTGGTATATCGCTATTGAGGCTTTCGGTCCTAGAGTATATTTGTACTCATTAATTGAGGTAACAGATGTTGTTTTTGTTTTCCCCAGAAAAGAACGATGAGTAATAGTTGCATCAGGATTAATGCTGAGGTATTTAACCTCATATCGGTATACGAGAGATGCGGCCACTAAGACAAACGTAACCATCCCAAGAATATGTGGTAGTTCAACACCTGGCATAAGTACACATAAAGCAACAGAGCAATCAACTGCGAAAACCAGTGTGAATATTCCTATCCATCCATCAAACCGAGGAAGGCGCTTCACATTTTTCTTTTCACGTTTAAAACGAGCACGTCGTAATTCGTCATAAATAATGTAAAAAAGTATGACTATCGGAGATGCTATGAGGGATGTTGCAATAATATTTGTTGGTGTGTCCATATCCGTACCTCTTGGAACAGGGTGAGAGGTAATCTCCTTGTGGGTTGCGGGGTGTGATGGTTAGTTTTTGGGTGTGTGAGGGTGAGGGTTTCGGTGGCGAGGTTGTTGCCGTTGGGGCTGATGCTGAAGTATGTCATCTCGTAACGGTGTCTCATAACGAGTCCAGTAAGTAGAAGAGTTACGACGAGCGCAACAACTGGTTCAGGGCTGATATCTATGGTGGCAGGAAGAGCTGCTATATCAGCAAATATAAGTAATACCAGTATGCTCGCCCACCCCCTCAAACCGATGGAGGCGCCTGACATTAGCTCCGCTGTGTTTGTCCTGTGTACGGTGTATTTTGTCCCGGGTGATGTAGAAGATAATAAAGAAGAATGAGCAGATGAAATATATCAGGAATGCAGGCATTATTCTTATCTTATAAATACGGGACGTTCACAAAGCATCACAGCTATCTTAAGCTTTCGGTCTGTACACACCCATAATACGGGATGTGTACAGACCGAAAACGTTATTCATGGGCTTTGCGCCTTATGAATAAGTCCCAGTAACCCAGAAACCAACTTAGAACCGGTAATGGGTTAGGTTACGTGAGCAAGGTACCTTTACTCTATTTTGCTGGGCCCTCTTTACGATGCCTAGGACCTTCTACTCCTTTCTGATGCCGTGGAGTCTTTGAGGTTTCAGGATCTTTGAAACCCTCATTTGGCTTTGCACCATAATGCACCCCATAACGTCCGTGATCATTTTCAAGGTGTTTGAGTCCTGTTCCGGTTGCTACGTTATCGATACCAGTACCCACGACCTTGTTATAGGCCCCAGTCCCGACGCTATTCAAGTAACTGTAATCCTTGCCGTTCTGGTCGTGGGCGACCGTCTTATCCTGAACCGGCTGCTCTAGTAAACTTGCTCCAGGCAGGCTTGATCCACGAGATACAGCTTCCTGCCTCAGGGAGTATTTCACCTTACCGGGTAAGGTTGTAGGAGTTTTCATCTCTGGCAGGGCAGAGTTGACTTTTTGCTCAATTCCGTGGGTAAGCACCCCAGAACCAAAGCCCGTTACCGCGTTTACAGTAGCCCCCGCCACAGTAGGGTGATCAGCATCTTTAATATAGCCAAGAGTATTTGCGGCACTGTTTGTCACACCACTCGCAAAGGCTTCAGTGGCATACTTTTTACCGGTTTCAGAGGCAAGCTTAGTGGTAACACCTGAAACTGCTGGAAGTTTAGAACCGACATAGGTAGCTGCCTTACTCGTTCCATTACCAACCATGGTACCTACGCCCGTAGCGGTGACTGCTTTCCCAAGTCCAAAAGTGGTTACTTGGATTGCTGCCTGCGTAACGCCTCCCTTAATCATTGAGCCTTTATCATACGTCCCGTCAGCGTTCATCTTGGTGCCATCACCTACGCCGTAAACACCTGCCCCTGCGATAGCAACATACGGGGCAGCGGGACCGCAAACAAGACTTACCGCCATAATGGTTGCACCAGCAATATGGTACAAAGTCTGTGTATTCTGTGTATCAACGTATTTTTTGAAATCCTCATGGCTTAATGGAGCTGTTCCCCAGGGGTCGATCATACCGACCGGGTCATGCCCCAGGAAAGAGTACGAGTCCGCGAACCAGCCCGCACCTATGATGGGCGGCAGGGGATCTTGGGAAAGGAACTTCTTTGACGATGGGTCAAACACTCGTGCGCCCATCAGCGCGAGTCCGCCCACTGCGAGCGTGCCGGAACCGGTGAAGGACACACCCTCGGGCAGCCCCACACTGGTAAGCAGCGCGGATGCACCCGTGCCACCAAGAGCACTGGGCAAGGTAGGTGCACCGGGAGTCTGCGGCGCACCAGTAGCGCTTATACCCCCCTAGCCCGGGAGCGCTCAGGGCACCAAAACCGACCATATCCCCGGTATTGGGTACCCCGGGGACACTCCAGGGGTCAAACCCGCCCGGTACTGCCGCTTGGGAGAACCCGCCGTCAGCCCCTGCAACCGGAATACTCCCGGCCCCCAGCAGCTGCGGGGCCGAAGAAGTCGGATCCCACAGCAGCGGCACCGTTACCTGGTCGTTACCAGTGATAGCGGTGGCAACCCCGGCAGCGTCGGCGTGCACCCGAAGACGCGAACCTACAGTAATATCCCCAGTGTTGGTAGTGTCGCTGACGGTAGCCAGAGCACCGGTAATACCCCAGGTGTAAGTACGTTCTCGAATCACACCATCCGAGGTGACGCTCTTCTGCCCAGTACGCTGCCCGGCTGCGTTATAGGTGTAGGACACTTCGGTACTCACCCACGCGGCAGAAGCACCCTCAGGTGTGTGGGGCCTTTCAATCGTGGTGCAGTGCAGCAGCTGGTTGAGCCCGTTATAGATGAACTGACGCTCACCAAGCAGAACCCTGCCCTGAGTGGTCTCATCCTCGGTGGTGTTGTGGTGGTAAAGGCGCTCGGCAACCATGAGCCCTCCCTCATACACCCAGGTGAGTTCATACCCGTCAGCGCGAGCACCGGTCAGCTGCCCGGCCTCGTCGTAGGAGTACATCACCAACCCACTCGTCGTGGAATCAAGCCCGATAATCCGGCCGGTGTGGTCCCGGATCACCTGCACACCCTCAGCAGTGTTTTCATCGCCCTGCTCGCTGGTGTGTTCATAGGAGGACACCAACCCGTCCTGCTCGAAATCCCAGGTCGAGATAGTCTCGCCGACCTGAGCACGCACCAGGTGCCCCATCACATCGTAGGAGAACTCCCCAATGACCGACTCGCGCTCACGCACACTAGGGCCAGCGATTGAGGCTGTGTTGATTGAGCGGATCGGGCGTCCGGCACCGTCAAGCATCCACTGGGAAGACCCGTAGGGGGTGAACATCATCGTGCGGAACCCATCGGCATCATACGCATAGGTGAGCGTATACGAACCTGTACTGGTGAACGTCTCCAGGGCCTCAGCCGTACCGGGATCGCTGGTATTCTCGGTCCCATCGACCTGGCGGGTGTACTCGATCAGGTTCCCGGTGGCATCAAAGACACGCCGGTACGTCACCGGGGTATCCCCGGTGTGATCCTTCATCCACGTAATCGTCGATCCCGGCAGCGCGGGCGTACCCGTGCCGTACTCAGCAGCTAAGGAGCCGTCGATAAGCGTGCGGGTCAGATCCCCCGTGCGGGCATCGTACTCGAAGGAGCGGGTACGAACCCCGTCATCCTCAGACAGCAGGCGCCCGGCGGCATCCCACGTATAGGTGGTGCGAATAGCCGGAGTCGTAACGACGTTATCCGGGCGAGGCTTCTTCGCAACCTCAAGGATGCGCCCGGCGGCATCGTACTCGTACTCGGTGATGGCCCCAGTCGGATCCGTCACTGAGGTCAGCAGCCCGTCCGCGTCGTAGGCGAAGAATGTCCTATTTCCCAAGCCGTCGGTAACCCGCACCAGCTGGCCGAGCTCATTATAGGCGTAGCGGCGGGTACCAAAAAGTGGAATCCTGCACCCGCACCAGCTGGTTGCACGCATCCCACGCATAGGTGGCAACGCGGCGTCCTGCTTGAACCTTTATTAACCGCCCGGCGGCATCATAAGTCATCTTTTCCACAAGCCCGTCAGGGGTGTGTCGCTCGATCACCTGTGAGGCAGCATCATACACCAGTGTCGTTACAGCCCACCGGGTCGGTTCTTCCCACGAGGGACGCCCCGGTGACGGGATCGGTCACCCGCACAGGCTCATTAAGCCCCACACGCTCAGAGGACAGCCTTCCGCAGGTGTCGTAGGTGTAATCGGTAAACCGGCCCGCCGCACTAATAATGCGGGTGACACGTCCAGCGGCATCACGTACATACCGTGTGAGCCCACCATTGGCGTCCAGGGCCTCGACGATATTCCCGGCAGCATCATACGTAAACATCTGCCGACCCGTCGACTGCGAGGATGTACCAGCAGCGGCGATAGCCTCAGTAGAAGAGGATACTCCGTGCGAGATCCCCGTCCCGGTAGTACTAGCAATACCTGCACCAGCAGCACCAGCTCCCGTAGGCACCCCAGAAGCACTGTGCGAGGAGGATACAGAACTCCTAGATGTCCCGTCCTGCTGGCCGATTTCGGTCACCCGCCCAAGAACATCCACCTTGCAGAACGCCGACGAGAAAAGACCCTCACCGGTACCAGCAACAGACTCAACACCCTCACGCCGGTCGATCGACCGGCGGGAAATAACCCCCGTCGCATCCGTGATTTGGGTGATTTCCCCAGCATGATCGTACTCGAACCGCGTGATGGCTCCAGTAGGATCAGTCAGGCTAATCAACTGGGACAAACCGTCCCAAGAATACTCCCACACCCGGTTTCCGGCGGTGACCATCTTCACTAAGTTTCCGAAAAAAAGTATCGTACTCACGATGGGTCTTGCCTCCGGCCGCATCTGTGACAGTCGCGATATCCCCACCGGCTGTATAAGTGAACTCAACAGTCGCCCCATCAGGGTTAATGACTGCGCTGGGCAATGTGCCAACTGCAGAATTACGGGTACCACCTTGTAACTGTTCGCGCGCCATATAGGGGGTGCCATCGCCAACAGGGGACTCGGGGTAAACAAATGACCACTTGGCACCCAGCGGATTTATCACGGCGGAAATTACACCCGCTTCATTGTACTCAAGCGTGGTAGTGGCCCCTAGTGGGTTTGTGACAGAGGTTATCTGACCAGCGATATCTCGGGTAAATCGGGTAGTATTGCCAGCAACATCACCTAATGCAACAATATCGTGGTGCTCATCATACTCCAGGGTGATGTACACACCTGTTGGGTCGCTAATTTTCAGGATATCGCCTTCGGGGGAATACTCCCACGTGGTAGCTTCCCCGGCACCGTTGAGAACAGCTATTGGGTTTGGGTTCACCACCCAGGAGCCTTCCTCGTACCGGTACGAGCTCACCGGCATAGGCTCGCTGAGGTTTTTCACGTCTCGGGCATCACGCACACTTACTGAGAGCAGCCGATCCTGTTCATCCCAGGTGTACGTGTAATCAGCGCCCTCGGGGGTACGCTCACGCTTAATGTGACCACGCGCATCAGAGGTACGTACCAGACGTGAACCGTCACGTTCAGTGATGCTCACACGGTTGCTGAACCGGTCATAGCTCATCGACATGCGTGTACCGTCGGTTGCTGTAATGCTCAGCAAACGCCCCTTAGCGTCAGAGACCCAGAGATTTGAATTTTCGCCAGTATCAGCATCAGCAATGATGGTCGTGACATTCGGTGTATACCTGTAGGAAATATCCCGTCCGTACTCGCTGATCTGCCCGATCACACGGCCGGAATCATCATAGGTATTAGTGACTTCAAGATCACCGCGCGAGTTAATCACTCGGTGAATCAAACCCCGCTCAGTGTGCGTATAGGTACGTGTTCCAGCACCAGTCGTTACCTCAGTAAGCAAGCCAGATACCTGCACCGAGGCACTGGATTCAGCAGCTTCGGTATAGGAATAGACGACGTTCTGCACCGGTTTCCCGGCACGTTCACCAACGGTGTTGTACGTGAATGCCGCCGCTGGACGCACACTACCGGTTTCCTCAGCAGGCTCATAGTCCACATGAACACCGCGATGCGCTACTGGATGTACCAGATCCGTCACCCGGTTTTCAGCATCCAGAACGAACACGGTCAAACTGCTCAGATGCCCCTGTCGGTGTGCCACTGGTGCACCAGAGGGGGCGTAGAAATACGCCTCATGCTGGTTATTATGCGTCATCCACAAGAACGGAACCTCAGGAACCACAGCAGAGCCACCTGTGACTGTAGCCTGCTCATAAGCCCGCATTTGCGCATCGCGCACTCAGGTAAACAACTCATCCGTGGCGGGAACTTTGGTCAGCCACCATGGCTCCCGGGCTGCGCGGGCGAACCCTTCGCCCTCCCGGTCAAAGAGCACCGCACGTCCATCAGACATAAACCACGAAGCTTGCTCGTCCTCAAAGCTCAGATGGGTATCCAAGGTCGAGAACCAGCCAAGCCCGAACACGCCTGAAGGAACTTCGTCGGTATGTGTGACCGCCAGACTGTTATACATACGCTTTAGCGACAGCGTCATCGCTACTGGTGGTTCCAGCAAAGATTAGGGTCGGTCTCCGGGTTCGATAAAGTTGCCTGTTGCCACATTGACTGGATCATTTGCAAACCCAGAGGTCGGTGTCGCACCAGAAACTTGGGGAAGCGTGACATCGATATGCGTAAGAGAAATCTGCGGACCTACCTGGGCGTCCAAGGTACTGTCAGCAAGAGCAACTGGGTTTCCGGAACTTGCACCAGCATCACGGAATGCTTGGGCAACCTTATGGAGCCAATCTGTGACGAGGTTACTCTGCTCATTGAGAGTCTTCAGACCACTCATAGCTGGGGAGATATCTAGAGTTCCGAAGGAGGTATCACGTGCTGAATCAAAAGCCGTAAAGGCATCATTGATAGCCCTGTATTCGTTAATGTGCGTATTGGTATCGTCGTTACAGCGGATAACATACACATCCAAGTTATCTGGCATAGCCGAAGAAGTCCCTGACCCGGAGCTTGGCGCGGGAGGCGCAGGAGCGGCAACACTTGAGGGTGCTACAGGTTTGGCAGGTGCGCCTTCATAGCCAGGGCCTACATCGTCATTCCAGGTACTTTCTATGGAGTCGCCCCACCTCTGCCAGAACCAGCGATCTTCCCAATCACGAGCATGTTGACGGTTCCGATTTTCACGGGCTACACATTCCTTGAAATAGTCCACAAGGTCTGCTGCGTATAAGAGCATCGCGGCAACGTTAGTAGCGTTTGCTTTAAGCTGTGCATGCCTGTCTTTAAAATCTTCTGAATATTTCCCAGTAAAGCTGGCGCAGCTTTCAGTGAGTTGTTGGTCGCGTCCGCCTGAAGATCCACCGCCACCTGCCTGCCCATAGGACTTCGTGAGATTATTGCCCGCAGTCCTAAGAGCTTGCCTTAAAGTGTCTGCAGCAGCATCACTAAATTTAACATTTTCTTGTGCTTTGGGTTCTTTCGAAAAATCAACAGACGTAGTAGGGTTGCTTGCACCAGATACACTCACAGTAGGAGCTTCACCACTATCGTTGCTGGCGGAAGTGCCCTCTGGAGTATAAGTTGGCCAGTTATTCCACCCGTTATTACTGTCTTGGGCATGTCCTGGGGTTTTGTACAGAGGAGTAGGGGGTTTTTGTTCAGTGGCGCCTGCCGCGAAGGCAGCGCCAATACTAGCCCCGCTGGCATTAGGAAACGAAGCTGAGCCAGAGCTGACACCATCAGATTGAGAGTACCCTTCTGTTGAAAGAGGAGGGCCATCAGAAGAGTTTGAAGGTTCGTTTTCCGGGAATCCTTCAGAGTTGCTTCCAGCGCTACTAGCGTCTCCTGCTGACGCAGGTGCGCTTACATAGTTCTGTGGCGAAGGCGAAGTAGTGCCTGACGTTTGTTCTATGGGTGTGCCATTGTCTCCATAAATAGCACTGCTTGCAGTAGGAGAAACAGCAGATGCAGCCGTGGTATCAGAACTGCCTAGACCGTCAACATGCTGGCCCGGCCCTCCGCCGGAGAATGTTCCGCTCTGTACATGTGTGTTATTTGAGGAATTGGTCTGTAATGAGGGGTCAGGGTTCACTTGGTGAGAAGACAGGGTTCCAGAACTCTCGTGGGGGTTTGGAAACTGGTGTGGAACGTTCGGATCGGGCTGTGGCAGGTTTACACGTTCGTGATGTCCCGTTATAGAGGATGAAGAAACTGGTGTCTCACCGTTCTCTCCCGGTTGTGCCCCATATGTTGTAGATGAGGCATCCGAATTTAGGCGAGGGTCAGGAAATGAGGTGGAGTGCTGATTCTGCCATGCCTCATGCTGTGATAGATCAGGTTTTCCCTGATCAGGTGCCAACGTATCACGTTGTACATGTGCATTGTTTGCGCTGTCACTCACAATTTTGCCGGTAACTGGCTGAGAATCCGGGTTCGGAGTTGGTGAAGGCATGGCAAAACCTCGTATCAAGACGTGTATAAATATATCTGGATTGGCGCAGAATTCCGCGAGCGAAATATTTAGAAAATGTAATTAAGTTATAAAACTATGAGAAGTTATGTAATGAAAAGCTTCCCCCAGCAATTCACTGTTGTAGTGATTAGGGGTTTGTGTGTTGCTGGGGGAAGCTGTTGGGAAATATCTAAGGGGTGTGTTCCTTAGGCGCCGCCACCTACCTGGAAGATGTCGTTAGAGATCTGCTGCAGGTTGTTGTTGAGCTCAGTGAGCTTAGTGAGGTGTTCTGCAGTGACTGGTGGGTGCTCGGCCAGGTGTCTGAGCGGAAGGTGGTGGCTAGGGGGCCGTCCCAGACGTTGGGTTCGGAGAGGTTCCTACCTTCGGTATCTAGAGCCTTGATCTGGTCGGTGAGGCCGCTGGTAATGATGGTCTGGATTTTCTGGATGGAGTCTTTGGCAGACTGGGAACTAAGAACGCGATCACTCATCACGGTTTCCTTTCGGTAAAGTGGGTGGGTTCTGCGCGGCGTGGCAGAACTCTAGGTTGTAGTGTAGGTTGAGGTTTGCTGTGATTCAAGGGATCTTGGGGTGTTGTTATCAAATCTTAATAATGGGTTGTGTGGTGGTGGGGTTTTGTGTGTCCTGTGTTTGTGAGGGAAGAGGGGTGATGGAGGGCGGCTTTGTGATGTTGGCGGGGTGGTTATTATGTCAGAATATGACGTATATTTTACAGGGGAATGTAATGGGGTTGCTGGGTGAGAAATAATACTGTTTGTGTATTTTTTTATTATTTGTCTTGTATTTATTTGTGTTGTCTAAAAATGTAAATAAGCGTGTTAATTAATTTTTGATTTTGTTAGCTTGGTTAGGGGCAATGGGGAATTCGAGTGGTTTGGCCCAAGCATGATCCTGTAAAAACCGTACCCCTGGCCTACTCGCTAGGATTTGTTGGAATCGTTCATCCTCCCACACCTGCACCCAATGCCCCATCTCCAGGCGGTACTGCAGCTGAGCGTAAAGAATCGTGGCATCAAACTGGTTCGTATCAAACCCCAATTTGATGTGTTTAGGCAGTTGGGTGCTTCTGATCTTCACCCACCCGTTTTTCCTGGTTTGCTCATAGGAGACTTTGTAGATGCTGTGGTAGTCGAAGTAGCGGACTTTGCGTCGCCAGTTGCGCCAGCGGATCCCGGTCGTCGTGAAGCAGTGGTAGTAGTTATGACAATGAGCCACAAAAATAAAACCAGCAGGACTGACCATCACCACAGAAATAAGATATTGACCCACCGGATCATAGCTATTTCTAACCCAGAAATAGATGGGCAGTCCAATGAACGCGATGAAGAGTATCCCGTAGCTGATGATGTAGGCGATCGGTGGGCGATGCTGTTCTACATTTAGGGTTTCTAATCCTTTTTTACGTTTGGCCCCGGGCATGATGTTCACCAGGAATCCGCCGAGTAGGCCGTAGAACGCAGGACCCATACAAGTACCCCTTACTGTATCTTCTTGTAAAGCATAAGTTATCAAAAACATACACCCTGGGGTGTGCTCGTGCAGAACACACAAACACACCCTAGGCCACTGTTAGGCACTCATGATGATCCCTGACAATGCTCTGTATTAGAGGTTTCTTGGTCTTCAGGTCCTTGCTCTGCTGGGTGGTTCCGGCCTGTATCCCAACCAATATAGAACACCCCGATGCTGATCAGCATACTCACAAACATTAACGCTCCCCAGCCTAGCTCTTGACTTATAAAGATATAGACTATAGTGCAAAGGAGAAATAATATTGTGAGCAGTACCCCTCCGGTCATGAGGCTGTACTTATAGATTTTAGTTTCAAGGTCCATCAGAGATATCTTTTAGGATAGAAGGTGCACAATATTTACACCTATCATTATAGTTTCTGTGCGTAACTATCAGAATTTTCAGAAGAACAATACTCTCACTTGGGGAAACATAGGTTTCCATAGACACTGAATGAACCTGTGGGTGCTCACTTTTGAGGGAGGAATATTCCTAAAAGATCAAGAAAACATAGATTTGGGATGGTTGATGAGTCAGGGTGTATAAGTGTTGTCGTTATAATCTCTTATAGGTCTTCCCGTGTGTTCATCACAGCCCACCTTCTATAGGTTTGGCAGAAGATCATCTGGCTTATAAGATACAGGAATTTTGCCTGCCTGCAGTTAGTATAATATTGCTATTTTTGTAATATATGGTTATCTATTCTTTAAGATTTCGGTGTAAGCGTCTAGTATTTTATTGTAACTGTAAGTGTGTGCTTTTAAAACGGTTTATTTCTGTAGATGAGGCCTTGTAATTTGAAATATTTATAGGATAGCCTCCAACTTGCATTCCCAAAATACCTCATGCTTTAAGGATGGGATACATAATTAATTATGCTATATGCTATATCTGTAGAGTTCAGATATTTATCTTCAAAAACACTCCTTGATTAGAATTGAAATATAACTGTTACCGTAAATAATCACAAGTAACCTCAGGTGCAAGGATTCCGCTCTCTTCGAGTTCTTCCCAGGCAAACGGGGCACAGGCGCCAACCCAGTTAATCTAATTCGAGTTTTCTCTCATACGCCAACCGCTTAATGTGCTCAAGCATCTTCTCATACGACCCATATCCAGTCACCAACGCCTCAACTTGCTCAGGAGTTAGATTCTGTGGCCACTCTTTATGTTCCACCCGATACAGAATCATCGCAAATAAGATAGAGGCATTAAACTGCCACGGATCAAAACTGAGCCGTACTTTTTTGATGTTGCGGCTGCGTACACGTAGGTATCCGTTCTTCCCATTATTCTGCAACAGGATATCGCTTATACTCTCATACGGCATATACCGGGTTTTCCACCGCCAGTTCCTCCAGTAGACTCCGATTTCGGTTTGCTGGATATAAAACGCATGACAATGATTCACTAGAGAAAATACTAAAGGGCCTCCCAGAACCGTGGCTAAAATATAGAAAGATATATTAAATCCCTTTATGATAGAATAGTATGTCGCTAAACTATAAAGTCCTATCAAACATGCATAACTTATGATAAAAGCAAGCCTAGGTCGGTACTGTTTGACTCCGAGCACGGGTTGGCCCATCGTACGTTTCAGTGAGGGAACATTTCGGATAAACAACCCCGCCAAAAGTCCAATCAGTGCAGGAGGCACCACGACCTACTTTCTCCTAGAACCCACAGAACCCTACCCATTCTCACGAGGAAATTCGAGTGGTTTGACCCAAGCATGATCCTGTAAAAACCGTACCCCCGGCCTACCAGAGAGGATTTGCTGGAATCGTTCATCCTCCCCACACCTGCACCCAATCACCAGTCTCTACACGATACTGCAACTGAGCATAAAGAATCGTGGCATCAAACTGATTCGTATCAAACCCCAATTTGATACGTTTAGGTAGTTGGGTACTTCTGATCTTCACCCACCCGTTCTTACTCGTCTGCTCATAGGAGACTTTGTAGATGCTGTGGTAGTCGAAGTACCGGACTTTCCGTCGCCAGTTACGCCAGCGGATCCCAGTTTCCGTGAAACAGTGGTAATAGTTATGACAATGAGCCACAAAAATAAAACCAGCAGGACTGACCATCACCACAGAAATGATGTAAGCCTCTACAGTAAGCCCATATCTGATCCAAAAGTAGATAGGGAGTCCAATGAACGCGATGAAGAGTATCCCGTAGCTGATGATATAGGCAATCGGCGGGCGATGCTGTTCCACATTTAGGGTTTCTAGTCCTTGTTTACGTTTGGCCCCGGGCATGATGTTCACCAGGACCCCACCGAGCAGACCCCAAAACGCAGAACCCATACCCAATACCCTTCTTTACCTTATCTTCTAAATCTTTTAGCAAAAATAAATTATCAAAACTACGCCTTGGGGTGTACTACACATATCTGCATGTCACACCCCCCCAAGACTATAATTTTTAATTACTTCATGCCAAACCACTGATCGGTCAGCTGAGAAAAGCCGTCCTTACCATTGCCTGACACCGTTCCATGAGCTGTACCAGCAGCCGATGCATTCATCAGACCGACACCCGTCTTAGAGTTACCTACCCCATGGAGCGACCGAGGCTGATTAACACCCATCTGCCGTATAGTATGTGGTTCATTCGTTCCTGATAATGACGGGTTAAATGTTGTACCAGCACCTGTTACGCCTGAGTACAATGCCTTAGCAGGTGATATCTCTTTACCCGCCATAGCATCTTCTAACACCGATGAACCAGCACCAATGAAACCATTATAGGTAGCCTGAATAGCTTTCTGGGCAGGACCAGTGGTAGTTAAATTCGAATTATAAGCTTTAATCGTACTACCAGCGGCAGGACCACTAAGGCCGCCTAAACCGCCAGCAACACCACCAGCAACAGTAGAGGCAATATGTGCCCTAAGATCGTACTTATAATTATCGTTACCCGTGGTAAGCCCAATCACAGGATCTTTAAAACCGTACACAAAACCTGCCGCCGCACCATTACCTGCGTTCACAGCAATATTAGTGCGTATTGCTCGAGCTGTCCTCTGGCTATAGTTAGCGGCTGCTTGAACAGGGGCTTTAAGCTTGCCTACACCTTTAGCAAGGTACTGTCCACCATATTTGCCGATAGCGCCACCAACCGCACCAAAGCGGCGCCAACTCCACCAGAAATAGCCACATTGCCCCATTTAATGCGCCCATCAGGGCCTTTATTCTTATCCATCGCATCGGCAGCAGCCAACATACCACCCGATAAGGCACCAAGAGCGATCAGGGCGGCGCCACCAGTAACGAAAACAGCCGCAACAGCAAGGACGGTGCCTACTATCAGCAAACCTGTCTTGATGTAGTCTGCATTGTCGTCGAGCCATTTCCCGACACTATGCTGGTATTGGTCTTCCCGGATCTTATTCAAATTCTCCACACTAATCGGCGACAGACCCCATGGGTCTACTAGTCCCACAGGATTATTACCCACCAGCGAGTACGGGTTACCCACCCAACCAGCACCAGGCACTGGCAGAAGCGGATCCCGAGACGTAAACGACCTACTCACCGGGTCAGCCACTCGAGCGCCCATCAGCGCAAGCCCACCAATCGTGAGTGCACCGGAAGCATTAATACCCACACCCGGCACGGCACCAGCAACGGCAGCATCAGAACCCGTCAGAGGTGTGATTGGTAACTGGAACGGATCCAACAGCCCCGCCGAAGAAGCCAGCCCAGGCACAGAAGACACCCCAGCATTCGAGGTGAAACCACCCAGAACGTCGGCACCCCCGGCAAGCACCGACGACGAAGTACCACGCACTCCGGAACCACCAGAAGCAGGGGTACCCAGCATGTTCACACCCGGGGTCGGCACAGGCATCTTGCCCACACCCACCACGGTCGGCACCTCCGCCGTCGGGTCCATCACCACCGGGGTCCACCCCGAAGCAAGAGAGGAAATACCGGCAATGTCACCTGCCATTCCGGCAGCCACCTGCACTCGAGTACACGAACCACTATCCGCTGTGGTCCTTGAGGCAATACTGCCCGCCAGGCTATACCCCATCGTCACCGAAGATCCATCCGAGGCAACCTCACCCGTACGGCGACCGACAGCATCATAGGAATACAACCGCACCAGGGTCAGCGGCAGCCCCTCGACCGTGCGCCCGTCACCAGCAAAATTCAGGTCCACATGCTCAGGCAGTTGGGCTGTAAACTCGCTAGCGTTCCCACCGGAGAGGAACTTTCGCACCTGCTCAGCACCAGAATCGGCATTATCTGCAACACTGGCGGCGGTGTAGGTACCGATCGCACGCACCTGTGCCGCATCATCATACGCCAGCACACGCACCCAGCCAGCCGCCTCAGAGGCAGTATTATCGGTAGCCTCTTCACCAGTAGTAGTGTTTCGGGTGTATTCTTCGCGGATTAGGCATCCAGCGGCATCCCACACCCATGACATCCGCTCGTTTCCGCGGCGGGCAGATATTAACTGACCGGCGCCATCATAGGCGTACGTAATCAGCCCGGCGGCAGAATCTACTCCCACAATCCGGCCAGCTTCATCACGAATAATCTCAACCCGCACATCGGCAGAGTTATCAGCATCCGCAGCGGTTTCGGTGTACCCCGTTATCGCGCCGTGACCGTCGTAGTCCACGAGCGCACCGTATCGGCTACCTGCGCCCGGATGAGCGCGCCGGCGGCATCATAACCAAGCGAAGACTGCTCACCCGTATCAGTATTCGTGATAGCACTAATATTCCCCACCGCGTTCCGCGTGTAGGCCAGTGCACCGTACGGACTGGTAAACCCAGTGCGGTAACCGTCGGCATCATACGCATACGACAGCTCATACGCACCATTGGAGGTGGCAGACTGGAACTTGCCCCACGAGCGTGCTACCGCGGTGATACGTCCGAGCCGATCCAACTCGTACCGAGATACCCACGGTAGGTTTTCGTCACGGTCATCGGCGGGAATACCGGCGGCATAGTCAGTCACCGTCACCGACCGGGTACGGTTATCACGATCTACCCGCAGCTGTTCGTTACCATCCACCGAATACGCACATGCCGCACCAGAGCTGTCGTAGCCCCACGCATGTACCTTCTGGGCTGCATCAACTACACGCAATACACGACCAGCAGCATCGTACTCATACAAGGTTATAGCGCCGGCAGGATCCATCGTCTTCACCATGTTCCCGAGCACATCGTACTCATAGGTGGTGATACGCCCGGCAGGATCCGTCACCTTCGTGACATTGCCAGCATCATCGTAGGTATACCGGGTAACACCGCCAAGACCATTGGTGACTTCGGTGACTTGCCCGGCGGCATCATAGCTGAACTTGCGGGTGCCCCAGGCGGCATCTCGAATGCTGCGCACACGTCCACACGCATCATATGTGTAGAATACGTCCCCGCCAGAACCGCCAATAGCCGAGACAACCCGCGAGTTTGCGTCATACGTAATCTTCTCGCTCATACCGGGCAGATTCCGCTCGGTCAGGCGCCCATCGGCATCATAGGAATACCGAGTCGTAACAGCCTCGGCGGTTTCAGCACCCTCAGTCACAGAATCCAAACGCCCACAGCTGTTATACGTGTATGCGGTAATACGCCCCGCAGGCGAAACCTGACGCACAAGCTGGGAGGCGAGGTTGTACTCGTACCGGGTCAGACCACCTTCGGCATCCAGGATTTCCACCGGATTACCGGCCGGATCGTAAACCACCAGCTCGGCGGCTGACTCGGGGGTATCGGTTTTCTCTGCCCGTGCTTTAGGAGCTTCCTGGGCTGCCTCAGTCGGTGAGAAGATTTCTTCACGCGCAACGGGGCGGCCAAGATGGTCGAACTTAACCCGTACGCCGTCGGTGCCGTCCCAGCTGGTAACACTGCCGCTCTTGCGATCTGCCTGAGTACGCACGCGTACCCCGGTCGGATCTGTCATCTTCGTGAGCACGCTGGCGGCATCGTAGTGTTTTCCCAGTGACCACCGGCTGGATCAACCGTACGAATAAGCCGTGAGAGCCCATCCCACACATACGAGAACACGCCCCCATTGGGCAGGGTTACTGTGGCGACGTTTCCGTTTTTATCAAAGGTGCGTTCGGTGCGGCGACCGAGCGGATCGATAACCGCAGTCATATCACCGCTGGGTCCGTACTCATAGCTCGTGCGTGCACCAGAGGGGTCAATGACTGCGACCAAACGACGACCAGCGGTGTACTCGAACTTCCAGCGGGAACCGTCAGGGTCTTGCCGCCCGGTAATATTGCCAGCCGCGTCATGGGTGAACGAGGTTGTTAGCCCTAGCGGAGTAGTAACCTGAGCGAGGTGCCCGGCAGCGGTATAGGTGAACGAGGTTGTGTTGCCCTCTTGGTCGGCAAAGCTGGTCAGGTTGCCAAACTCGTCATAATTCAGGGTCATGTTGACCCCTTCGGGGCCGGTCAGGGAGGTCAGCAAGCCGCCCTCCCAATTTAGTTCGGTGACCCCGCCCAAGGCATCGACAACGCGGGAGGGATTGTGATCCCAAGCGTTAGCGTACTCGTAAGTAATCGTTGAGATCGGAAGTGACCTCACCGGTATCAGCCTCAGCATCCGCAGCATTGCGGCGTGCCTGGGTGGCTGCATAGCGCTTCTTCGGGTCCGTTTCAAACGCCGATATAGATACCGCCGTCACGCGATCGTACTCATCGTAAGCGTAGCGGGTATCTTGACCCTCTGGGGTAACATCGCGGGTAATGCGTCCGCGGCTGTCGCTGATGCGGGTTGTGCGAGAACCATCACGGTCAATCACCCGGATACGGTTGCTGAACCGGTCGTACCCGAAGGATGTGCGCCCACCGTCAGCGTCAATAATTGCGGTTAGGCGGCCGCTGTCATCACTAATCCACACATTGGCTTGGGATCCGTCTTCATCAGCAACTTCGGTCACTCCGCCGTCAAGGTACAGGTACCGCACATCGCGACCGTACTCGGTATGCTGATGTGCAATTCGGGCAGATTCGTCATAGGTGTTGGTCACCTCGACGGTGCCATCTGCGGCGATGACACGGTGGATTAGCGCGTTGTCATCGTGTTCGTAGGTGCGTGTTCCTGCACCGCTAGTCACGGATACCAGGTGCCCGGTAGCGGTACTGCCTGCGGGGGCGTAGGCGTATTCGACACGTTCCCCTGCCGAGGTTCGTGCTACCGCGACGAGCCCATCCACATAGTCGAACGTGATGGAACGGTTCAACTCATGCACCAGGGATGAGATAAGTCCGTCAGCAGCGCGCGTGACCGCCAAAGTGGTGCCTTCTCCGCCCGTGGAGCCAAGCCATGCGCCGGTGAGCGTGAAGAACCACTGGTGACCCTGGTTATCAGAGATGATGTACAGGTCAGTTTCAGTGCTCAATGCACAGGTTTCCAGGATGAAACGCCCCATGGGTGTAGTGGCGATTTCGCTGGCACCGGTGCGAGTAAGCCAGGAGGGATCGGTCTCAACCCGCGCAAAACCTTCACCAGCGCGGGCAAAGAGCAGGTGACGGCCGTCCGGCATAATCCAGGTAGCGCCTTCATCAGAGAAATTCAGAACCGTATCAAGGTTAGAAGACCAGCCCGGGCCGAAAACCCCAGCCATCGGTGGCAAATCATCGCCATTACCGTGCACAGTCAAACTGTTGTACATGCGCGTGACGGCACACGAGGAAGCGAGGTTGCTAAACGCAATATCGATTTCCTCTTCGATAAAGTTACCGGTCGCAACGTTGACCGGGTCATTCGCATATCCGCTAGAAGTAGGGTGGCCTGTGACAGTAGGGCGGGAACCTTTAGATCTTCGCGGCTACTTTTAATAGATTTGCTCTCAAGAGCAGCCTGAAGCGCTGCATCAGAGAGCTTTTTTATGGTGTTTTCGCCGCCTGCTTTGTCGAACGCATCCGCAATCGTGGTTGCCCACTTATCCTCTTGATCGTTGGCATTATTCCACTGATCAAAAGCTTCCAACAATTCTTTGCAGTCAACGGTACCCCATTGACATTCTTCCTTGAATCTAGCAGCTTTAGCACGAATATCACCAGGAATATTCCTAAAATCTTCGAACAGCTGATGTGAGGCATTTGCGCTTTCCCTCAGATCAGATGGCTTTGCTGAAGAAGTGTCTTTTGCAGACCCTGAGCCGCTCCCCGGCCCCCCTTGAGCAGGATGGTTACGTTGTTCTGGCTGAGGTTCCTTGATAGCAGTATATGGAATATAGGGGTCGGGTAGCTTTGGCGCTGACCCCCAGAAATTATCCCAACTTTTAAAAAAGCCAAACCAATCATCTTCATAGTGCCGGGCATCCTCACGGGCCTTTTGCTCTTTGTGAGCGGCCTCTTTCAGGTTATCCACTGCTGTGGCAAGTTGGTCGAGAATGTCGGCGATTTCGTTGCCATTCTTAACGGCAATCCTAATGTTATTTTTATAGAGTTCTGAAAAATACCCTTTGAAGTTGGCCTGAGCAATTTCTGCTTTACTACTTTGATTAGGTATCTTATCCCGGAGGTCTCGTGCTGTGTTTCTGCATGCATTAGCAAGAGCATCTGATGTAGCATCATCAAACTTAACATCAGTACGGTTGGCATAGTGAGGGCTGTTACGGTCTGGTTCGTCGCTCATTGGGAAGATATTCCTTTGAGATAAAGGTACAAAGTAGGGTAGTTTATCGAGATAACGCTGAGTGGGTGTGTTAGTACAAGGGAAGATTAGGATTTGTGAAGCTGTGGTGTGCTTCCCCCTGCAGTTTTTTGTGTGTTGCTGGGGGAAGCTGTTGGGGTGTCTAAGGGGTGTGTTCCTTAGGCGCCGCCACCTGCCTGGAAGATGTCGTTAGAGATCTGCTGCAGGTTGTTGTTGAGCTCGGTGAGCTTAGTGAGGGTGTTCTGCAGTGACTGGTGGGTGCTCGGCCAGGTGTCTGAGCGGAAGGTGGTGGCTAGGGGGCCGTCCCAGACGTTGGGTTCGGAGAGGTTCCTACCTTCGGTATCTAGAGCCTTGATCTGGTCGGTGAGGCCGCTGGTAATGATGGTCTGGATTTTCTGGATGGAGTCTTTGGCAGACTGGGAACTAAGAACGCGATCACTCATCACGGTTTCCTTTCGGTAAAGTGGGTGGGTTCTGCGCGGCGTGGCAGAACTCTAGGTTGTAGTGTAGGTTGAGGTTTGCTGTGATTCAAGGGATCTTGGGGTGTTGTTATCAAATCTTAATAATGGGTTGTGTGGTGGTGGGGTTTTGTGTGTCCTGTGTTTGTGAGGGAAAAGGGGTGGTGGAGGGCAGCTTTGTGGCGTTGGTGGGTTGGTTAGTTTTTGGGGTGTGTGGGGTGGTGAGGGTTTCGGTGGCAAGGTTGTTGCCGCTGCGGAACCTGTGCAGGGATCGAATGATGTTTAGGGGGTGGGCGGCGGCTTTTTTGATGGTGTGTGCGTCTTCTGGGGTGTTCATGTCGGCCCAGCGGTGTTCAGTGTGTCGGAAGATGAGGTGGGCTGCGATGGTGTATTCCTTGAGGATCCTGGGGGAGAAGGAGGCTATTGTTGTCCTTTGCTGTTGTAGAGTTTGAGCTGGTCGGGGTGGAAGTCGCCTTCGGCGGTGGTTTCTGTGGGGGTGTAGGTGTAGGCGTTGATGGAGGTGATGGGGGTGGTGATGCGGCGTCCGGTCCAGGTGCGGTGGGTGATGGTTCCGTTGGGGTTGATGCTGAGGTAGCTGGTGGCGTACCTGTGTAGCAGGGAGTAGTCCGAGGAGGCAGAAGATTGTGCTGGTGAGGATGGCGCCTGTTTCGAGTGTGGGGGTTGCGAAGAGGAGGAGGGCGAGGGCGTTGGCCCAGAAGAGGGTTGTGGTGATGCCTATCCATCCGTTGTAGCGGGGTGGTCGTTTGATTTTGCTGGTGTTGTGTTTGTCGCGGGCGCGTTGTATTTCGTCATGGAGGATGTAGAGGGTGAGTACGAGGGCGGAGGTGGAGAAGGTGAGGATGGGGATAGACATCTAAATCTCCCGGTTGGTGGTAGGCTGTTGCTATTTTAGGCTGGGGTGGGGGTGTGGTTGGCGATTCCTGTGGCTTCGGTGTTTTCTTGTAGGTAACGGATGATTTCTCCGCGTCCTTTGCTGGTGGTGGCTTTTTTGATGATGGCTGCTTCGTCGGGGTTGTTCATGTCGGGCCAGCGTCCACGTGCGCATCGGAAGACGAGGTGGGCCATGATGCTATATTCTTTCAGGTACTCGGGGGAGTAGGTGGCGATGGTGTTATTTTTGCTGTCCCAGAGCCAGAGGTTGTCTTCGATATATTCGTTGTTTAAGTGCGTGTGTCCTGGGGTGTACTTGTATTCATTAATTGAGCTCACGGGTGCGGTGTGGGGTTGTCCGAAGCTGCTGCGGTAGGTGATGGTGGCGTCGGGGTTGATGCTGAGGTATTTTGTTTCGTAGCGGTATAGTAGAGCGATTCCGGTTGCTGCGGAGAGTATGCCGCCTGCGAAGTAGTACCAGTTGGGGAGCCATTCGGATGCTGGGAGTGCTATGAATAAGGCGATGAAGAAGCCGACGAGGCAGATGCAGCCGAAAATAGTTGCGGCGCCTTCAAGGCGGGGGAGGCGTTTGACGATTTTCCCTTTTTCTTATCGCGGTAGCGTTTGTATTCGTCGTGGATGCCGTAGAGTATCATGATCCCTGCGGAAATTTGTAGGATTGTGGTGAGGGTGTGTAGTGGCATGGCGTGTTTTTCCTTGTGGTCTGGGTTTTAGTGTGTGTTTTTGGGTGTGTCGCGTATTTTATTCATAGTTATCTCTATCTTGAAATAAATTTGTAGCGATTATAATTCAATAATTTCTTACCCGATATCATATATTAACTCTTTGTCTAATTTTTGAAATCACTGGCGTGTTCCAGTGAGTGTAGGTAGGAAGCTAAGAACTGATAGATCTGTGCGCCAGCGAAAATATGTTATTCACCGTCTTTCTGGCCAGGATGGCTGGACCGTATACCTGGTATGGCTGAGCAGTCTTAGATCATATTAGTGATTCGGTGAACCTTGCTACGATATATGTACATTTATGAGTACCCCCGTAGGGTGTGCCAAATGCCCAAATTCTATGATGAATAGGGGCATGCAAGGAGGGAAGAATGGAGCCGTCAAGGTACCCGCGTGTGGATGCCATTATTCGAGGGCCAGCTGTTGTTGAGTTGGCTGTTCAGGATCAAGGGGTTCGCTTCATTCAAGAGGCCACAATTGATGCTGCTTTGTCCCGCTCCTATGTTTATGTTTCCACTATTGCCAGTAACCTAAGGCGCCCGGTATACGTCCATGTAACAGATGCGCAGGGCGGTAACAGAGTCATGGTGGTATACCCGAATGGTTTTGTCGAGCCCGAAAATGTGGTGTTTTCTCAAGCTGCGGTAACGGCCTCTGCTGCGGAGAACAAACCCTTCTACAAGCGGGCAGTGTTTCTTGTTCCGCTGGCGCTGGTTCTTGTTGTGGGGCTGCTGGGTGGCGGCGTGTGGGGGGTCATGTTTTTTCTCTCGAATCAGGGGGAGAGAACTGTTGCGGCTGAGTCTCATGAAACTAGCGCAGAACCCCAAAGTCCCAGCTCTACCCAAGAGAAGAAAGGTGACACCGTCCAGTTAGCCGGTGCTGCTGAAGTTTCCGCCGTCTCTCAGGATGGTAAATATGTCACCTACCTGTCCGGTAAAACACTGTATGTTGTATCGGCTCAGACGGGGGAGGAAGTCAGCAAAACGGAGGTAAAAGAGCCTGATAGTGCGCTTTCTGAGCTGACAATACGGCCCCACCAGGGTGGTTTTGCATACGTCGGTAAAGAGTCCTACCTCACGTGGTCCAGTGATAAGAAATTCAGTGAGGTGCTGCGGTACTCCGCTAAAGACCAGCAAATGCTCACCCGTCAAGGGGTTACTGCTTTGGTTAACCGTGATAACCCGTCTAAACCAGCGAAAGTAACGCTGCTGGGGTCATCGCCCAAAGAGTTTCGCACCCCGGCCGAGGGCGCGTCGTTTATTTCTACTGATGGTTCACGGGCGTACTGGGCTACTTCCCAGGATGGAGGAACAGTTGTTACGGCTGATTCGTCCGGCAAGGTTGAGGGTTCGCATAAGCTTGCCTCACCGGGGGAAGGGGCACGTCTTATATCGTGGGCTGGGGTGAGCTCGCGTGGCGAGGTGATGACGCTCTGGTCTGTTGATGGCCGTTCAACCCTGGTTTTTCAGTCGGTTAGTTCTGATGATATTGCGGCGAAGGTCTCCGTTGAGGCATCAGAGGGGGCCAAGGTAGATTTTTCTGGTTCGACACTACTGTTAGGTAAGCAAATTATCGACTGTAACACTCGTTCAACGTATACCATAGAGATGGTCCCTGAAAAAGCTACCCCACTTCCGGTGGGCTTTCACCTTTCTGGCGGCACGGGCGGCGTTTCGTGGGCTGGCCCCGGTGGGGTGCGCAAGAGCCCGGAAGGTGAGGTTCTTGGTGTTAACCATGATGGAGCATCCGTGCTGTTATCAGCCGACCATCACCACATGACAATTATTAAGAAAGATGGAGAGTGAGTGACCCCATGAAGAAACAAGTGACAGTGCTAGGTGGTTTGGCTGTTCTTGCAGCTATTAATATGGTTCCGGCTATGGCTGATGACGCCCCCTCTGAAGCGTACACCCCGGCGGCTGTGGCAACTGAAGAGCCCGCTGCTGCGGCTTCCCCGACGGCTGTCGTTCAGCCTGCTGCTGAGCCTGAGGCTCCGGTTCTTGCCACAGACCAGGACCCTGTCGGTTTATTCCCGACTCCTGGACTGACTCCCACTCCGGGGGATGCGACACCGGCAGATCCTGCTATTGATCCGACCCCAGCACCTGCCGACCCGGCAATTAACCCCACTCCAGCGCCTGATGCCCCGGTAACTCCCGTCCCGGCGGCTCCTGTGGTTGATACCGATCCTGCTCCTGCTCAGCCTGCCCAGCCCGCACCAGTTGAAACCCCTGTTCCGGCAGCCCCGGTAGCTCCTGCCGCCCCGGCCGACACCTCTGTGGCAGGCGGTTCCGTTGCACAGGCCCCGGTTCAGGCAGCGCCCGTGCAAGCCCCTGCCGCTCAGGCTACTGTTCAGGTGGCCCCCGCCGCGCAGGCACAGGCTGCACAGGCTCCGGCCTATACTCCTGCCTACACCCCTGCTTCTGAGGCGGCAGCTGGCGGCTCGGGTGCTGGTGCTGCAGCTAATGGTGCGTCCGGCGGGTCTGCCGCTGTTGCAGGTTCTCAGGCCGCCCCGGCTGCTCCTGCCGCTCAGCAGGCTCAAGACTCTGGGACTGTTGCTGTGCCTGCTAATAACCCGGCCGCTGCTTCTGCTGCGCAGGGTGTGCAGAGTGAGAGTCAGGCGACCGCAGCGAAGAGCACCGGTAGCTTGGCGAACACCGGCTTCTCGACTACTCCGGTGGCTACCGCTGCAGGACTATTCGCAACGGGTGTAGCTCTCACCTATGCCGCATCGCGGAAGCGCAAGCAGCAGGCATAAAGAGCCCTCCAGGGAACTGCTTTAGTCCTACCACTGCGGTTGTGAGTGTTCCCAGACGTGTGCTTGTTATATGCCTTGCAGCTATAGATTAACTATTCTTGAAAAGAACTAAAGTTCGCCTGGATTGGGTGATGAAACAGCCTCTCAATCCAGGCGAATTGTTATATAGCACAGGGTAGACCCGGGGTGCTGTATCAGACCTCTGCTTAAGGTGTTTGAGTGGTTGCATGGTTTATAGGCCCGGGTAGCTTTTACTTTACGGATAAATATAATTTTTTACCTCTTGAGGTTTTAAGATAGTTTTAGAAGTATCTATCTGCAATATGATTTATATATAGCATGTTTGAATCTTTAATATTCATTTGTCTATAATAAAATTTGGACGGTACAGCCGTTTCATCTGCCGATAATTAGAAAAGAAATATACCTTTATGAGAACGCCGATAAGGTGTGGCGCTGCTGCTGGCTCGGGTAGCTTTACAACGGTATCTGCCATTGGCAGCCGTGGGCACATTGCAGTACCCAAAGGGCAGCATGGCAGAGGTGTGCTTGCCCTCCTTTCTACAACTATTGATAACGTCGGACTATCTTCTTCTTTTACATACACTCCACAGAGCCCCCTTATCGTTACTCGCTATCTCCTGGCATTTAGGGGGTTATTCCTCCGTAAAACGAAACAGAGGGCTAAGGTGCAGCCCGTTCACACACAAAAGTTACGGTGTCTTCTGGGTATTGGGCGCGGCACCAACGAGGTATGGGCAGCCTGCCAGCCCGTGCGTGACCATTATGTTGGGGGCTGGTCGGCCAGTCATGTTTATCGCGGAGGAACCTGCACTGTTGGACCCACCTGCGGTATCGGCAGATGGTGGGCAGCTGTTCTTATAACCATGATTGCCACAGTCAGTAATTATTGTATGAATACTATTTTGGAGGTGCTTAATGTCTCGTGTGCTTGAGGGGCAGAAGCGTAATTTTCTTTTTATCGTAATGCTCGGCGTGATCCTAATACTGGCTGTTTTGCTGGTGTGGAATCTAATGGGAAATAAGGGAGAGACTAAAAACTCTGCTGAGGGTGCAGCGGCGGCATCATCTAGTTCTGCGCCGTCGGCTGGCGGGCAGCCCTCAAGTGCGTCGTCCTCTAGCGCTACAGGCCGTGGTGATCATAAGTGTGATGTGCCGGTGGCTCCTGATAAGGCTTTTAGCGCTGAGCTGCCGTCTGATTATCGGTTTGAGACAACAACCCATGGTGTTAGTTACCCGATATCGGCTCAGTATGGTCCTACCTATAAGCCAGGCATGGTGGTGGGGTATTGTTTCGCTCATAACCCAACAGGTGCTGCTCTGGCGGCTAGTCAGGGTAGCACGATTGTTGGGGATACTCGGGCTACTGAGGCCGAGCTTCGTGGACTGTATTCTTCGCGTATAGCAGCTGATCTTCATTCCGCGCCTAATAGTAATACTGAGCGTGTACATGCTCGTATTGCTGGTTATGATATAGAAAATTATTCTCCTGAAAAAGCTACTATCGGTATTGTTGTTATCGCTAAGGACTCGGATGGGAAAAATACGGGATTTAAGGTATCTATACCATTAATTTGGGAGGATAATGATTGGAAAATAGATACTGATAAAAAGCCGGAGCCGTCTCCTTTAACCAAAGAGCCAACTTATATTTTTAAGGCTCAAGGTGGATCACAAAATAGTTAAAATAATGGAACTATGGGTGTAAAATTCTGAGTGTGAATAACCGTGAATACATTTACTGCGGGATTCAGGGTAGATCATACGCATTAGTGCAACATAAATATAGTTCTAAATGTGATTATAAATATCAAGCAGCTGTGGCGGCCATTCAGCGGCCGTAATATTTGGTAATTATTTTATTAATATTTTTTTGGAGGTGCTTAATGCCTAACGTTTCTAAAATCCGGGGGCGTAATTTTTCTCTTTTTATTGTCATGCTCGGCGTGATCCTAATACTGGCTGTTTTGCTGGTGTGGAATCTAATGGGAAATAAGGGAGAGACTAAAAAAACTCTGCTGAGGGTGCAGCGGCGGCATCATCTAGTTCTGCGCCGTCGGGTAGCGGACAGCCCTCAAGTGCGTCGTCCTCTAGTGCTACAGGTCGCGGTGATCATAAGTGCGATGTTCCGGTGGCTTCTGATAAGGCTTTTAGTGGTGAGGCGCCATCAGATTATCAGTTTAAAGACGTCAACGGTGGGGATCGTGTACCCGGTGAGTGCGTCGGCGGGGCCGACGTATACCCCGGTTGTGGTTGGGTATTGTTTTGCGCATAATCCGGTGGGGGCCGCAATGGCTGCGGCGCAGGTTACGGCTGTGTCGGGGATTCTCGCGCGTCTGGGGAGGAGTTAAAGGATCTGTTTTTCTGCTTCTGTTCGGGAGAACCTTGATATGTCTGTGGCTAAGCCTGTTCATGATACCCGTATAGCTGGGTATGAGGTTGAGCAGTATTCACCGGAGAGGGCAAAGATTGGGGTTGTTGTACTGGTGACTCGTGAGGGTGAAAAGTAAGCAGACTGCGGTGAAATTTACTCTGCCGTTGGTGTGGGAGAACGATGACTGGAAGGTGGACGTGAATCCAGACACGGTGGAGCCGGTGTTGGTGACTCGTGCGCCGGAGCAGGTGTTTAAAGCCAACGGAGGCAAAAGCTAATGAATAATTACGTGGCTGATTTCGCTGCGGGTACAACCAAAATATTGGGGATTTCAGTTGTGATATGAACCCTGCGATTGATGATAAAGCGGAATGTCATGAGAATGTGGCTGCTGCCTCTGAAAAGGTGCGAGGGGCTGTTGAAGATCCTGATGGCACTGCTGTTAAAACTGAGCTTGAAGGCCTGAGTAATGATTTTCCGATCTCCCTGTGGGCCGGAGCTGTTAACTTTTTCAGACATTTATTTCGTCATGGATTCATGCTGGCCCTGTTATTAGTCTTGAAAAAGACACAATGGACTGGATGAAGGTAGTAACCAGCCCTATAATGTGGATCTGCGCAGTAGATGATGGGTAGCTATTCGCTGCGATAGTGGTCGCAATATTCAGCAACTATTTTATTAATATTTTTTTGGAGGTGCTTAATGCCTGATGTTTCTAAAATCCCGGGGCGTAATTTTCTTTTTATTGTCATGCTCGGCGTGATTCTAATGCTGGCTGTTTTGTTGGTGTGGAATCTAATGGGAAATAAGGGAGAGACTAAAAGCTCTGCTGAAGGTGCGGCGGTATCATTAAGTTCTGCGACTTCGGGTGGCGGACAGCAAACAAGCACACCACCTACAGGCCGTGGCGATCATAAGTGTGAGGTGCCGGTGGCTTCTGAGAAAGAATTCAGTGTAGAAGCGCCATCGGATTATCGGTTTAAAAAAACTTATGATGGTATTAAATATCCGGTCTCTGCAACGTATGGTCCTACCTATACGCCTGGTGTGGTGGGATATTGCTTTGCTCATAACCCAACCGGTGCTGCTATGGCAGCTATCACGTACATGGCTGCTGAAAGTGATATTAATGCAACTGAGGCAGAGCGTAGGGGTTTGCTTTCAAAGCGTGTTGCTGCTGAATATAAGCCTGAAGCTCCTGAGAGCCATCCGGCTGACTCTGCTGATGCCCGTATCGCTGGTTATGATATAAAGTCTTACTCGCCAGAGCGGGCTGTGGTTGACGCTGTTTTTCTGTGGAAATCTGATGGGCAGAATCATATTGCTAAGTTCTCCGTGCCGATGGTGTGGGAGGACGGTGACTGGCGTGTTGATGCCGTTGAGAGCGAGATCCATCTTGAAACTGTAGAGCATATGCCAAGCCAGGTTTTTAAGGCACAAGATAACGAGGATAAATAGTGGTGTATCAGTATGGGAAGACTCATATGAGGAGTGCGTAACTTTTATGGGTAATCATGGCCACGGGCGATACCTGTAAAAGCCTCCTGCTCAGTAGGCTTGCCGTAGGGGGTACGCGCCTAGGCGCCTACTGTCGCTCTTAATGGATGTGGCCTGCATTCTATTGTTAATAGCGCACGCACCTTCGAACCGCTACTTCTGCCCCCGCCGCTGTATGATAAGAGTGCGCGATCACCTTATGTGGAAAGGATGCGACCCCTGTCATGACTTCCGTATTGAACCGCCGCACCGCCCTGGGCCTTCTGGGCGCAGGGTCTGCTGCATTTTTAGCGGCCTGCGCCCCGCTAAGAAGTGTCAAGAAAAGTAGCGGCGATAGCAGCAGCAGTAGCAGTAGTAGCAGCCCCAATTCACATTCTCCGGAGCCGTCTGAGGAGTCCGTGAGTCCTGCGGTCTCTACGTCATCGTCTTCATCAGCATCTTCGGAGCCTGCGAAGAGCTATAAAGGTGAGGCAAAACTAGAGAAATACGAAACCTCCGCAGGCACCTATGAGCCCGGCACCAGCGAGCACCCCCCGCGGAACGTGCCTAAACCCATTAAGCCAGCGAATATGAATGAAAACTCGGTGGCTGGTCTATACTCAACAATCGCCTTCTATGCCGCTTCGTTCCAGTATTTTGTGACAACAGGCGACCGGCAATACCTGGACCAGGTAAAGACTGATGAGGAAGAGGACCTGAGTGACTACGATGAGATGGCACAATATATCGCAGGCGGTGTCGCATGGTTTGAAAACCCCAAGATTGTTATTACATTAACAACTGACCAGCCCACCAAGTCAGGCTCTAGTTACACATGGCCCTCTACGGTCGTTTTTGATTACGGTAAAAATGTTCATAACGCACAAGGCCAGACGGTTCCTGTGCCTTCTACAGGGGCTGAAAAGCCTCAAAAGGGGTATATGAAAGGGAAATATACTGGTGGCGTGTGGGAAGTTACCATCATGATCTATGATCTTTCAGATAACTCATAAAAAGAAATTTAAGGTAATAAAAACGAATTTTAGCTACAATAAAAGAGTCAAACATCCTGAATCTGGACAAATGAGATCGATAATATTGTGACTTCCGTATTTAACCGCCGTGCCGCGCTGAACTTTGCGGGTGCTGGATCTGCTGCAGCATTGTTGTCTGCCTGCGCCCCTATAAGAACCGTTGTGAAGCATCAAGAGGCTGAGAGCAGTAGCGCATCGTCCAGTGCCTCCGCCGGTCCAGCGAGTTCGTCGTCTTCTGCTGCCTCTAATTCACCGTCCAGCTCGTCGTCGGTAGACCATAAGGGGAAGTGAAGCTCGAAAGCTACGACACTTCTGCGGGAACCTATTCGCCAGCTACCCGCACCCAGCCAGCGAAGAACGTGCCCAAGCCCATCAAACCAAAGAACATGAACGAGAACTCTGAGGAAGGGTTCTACTCATCCTTGGCATTCATGGCAGCCTCAATGCAGTACCTCATGACCACTGGGGATTCCCAGTACACTGAGCAGGTCAAACTTCACCCAGAGGAGAAGAAAAACTACGACATAATGGTTGAACAGTACTCGGTTCTGCAAACAGGCGAAGTCTGGTTTGAAGCTCCCAAGTATGTCATCACCCTAGAAACATCCTCGTCCAATAAATCGGGTAAATACTATCTATGGCCAGCAACCATCACAACCGCAGTAGGTGCCTACTTGGTGACTGCCGGTCAAGTGCGCGATATGCCTGCTAATGAACGGAAAACTAGTAGCAAAGTTGTTATGCGTGGCGAGTATACGGGTGGCGTGTGGGAGCTTGCAGCTCTTCAGGCACTCTCCTCAACGGTGAAGCCCTAAGCCGCCCCTTGCACCTTGGTATGCGGAAAAATTCTTGCCTGCGCAAAAAGCTGCAGCGCAGATTTGGGCTGGAAAACCCCCGCTCACCGTGGTGAAAGCTCAGTATGATGCTGAGGCTGGTTATTCCCAGCTGAAAGGAAACCTAACATGACATTCATAGTGAACCGCCGTGCCGCCTTTGGCTTTTTAGGCGCTGGCTCCCTTACGTTTTTAACCGCCTGCAGCGGTTTAAATATAAACTCTTCTGCCTCGGATATTTCTGGTAATGATCAGACAAAGAGCCCGAGAAAGACTATAGAGGTGAGGTGAAGCTCGAAAGCTACGATACCTCTGCGGGAACCTACTCGCCAGCTACCCGCACCCAGCCAGCGAATAACATACCAAAACCTGTTAAACCCGATAATATTCATGAGGACTCAGTGGCGGGCCTCTACTCGTCTCTTGCGTTCATGGCAGCGTCGTTACAGTATCTTTTCGCTACGGGAGACGACCAATATTTTGAGCAGTCAGACCTCAATGACAAAGAAAAACGGGATATGACTAAGGCTAGTTCTACCAAGGCTATGTTAAAGGCGTTTAAAGAGGGGAAGGCATGGTTTGGCAATCCCACTTTTACGTTTTTTCTGGAAGAATCCCAGCCTACTAAACATGATGACACCTACCATTGGTCTGCTACATACACCTTTGATCTTGGGGAATATATAGTAGCTTTCGGAAACGTGCGCGAGCTCAAAGAGACAGAACGGAAGCATACGGGTAAGGACGAGCTTACTGCCAAATATTCGAATGGTGCGTGGCATATTAGTGACTTCAACTCTCAGTCGCCGGGTGGTGCATCAGCCAGTGCCTCACCCAGCAGTTCAATCTAGGCGGTTACCTGCGTCTGCTTCAAAGACACGTGGCTGGTGCGGCGCTGCTGAAGTGTCGGGTGTGCACCATGACTGACTAAAGTACGTAACAGGGGTGCCCCAGATGGTTAACCATCTGGGGCACCCCTATAACGGGCCGGAACCTGCTTCTACGGTTCGTGTTAGCTGGCAGGTTACAGGTAGGCACGGGCCGGGTCGATAACGTCCCGTGGGGTGCGTGCGGCGCCCGGTAGCGGCGAACCCACGGCCTTAAACACCCAGTCGTTCCCGTCCCGGCTAATGGAGGCGACCATCAGGCCCGTGTGCGAGCCTTTCTGCGTCATCTCAAAACGGGCCAGCTCCTGCCGATTTTCCACATTTTCGACGCGCACAAACGCGTTCTCAATACTGCTGAACTGATCACCCGAATATGATGTGATCACCAACGCCAGGGTGTTGACGCGGGCATCCACCCCGGGCAGGTTAATGTCTATAACCTCGTCGTCGCCATCACCGGCACCAGTGAGGTTATCACCGTGGTGGATGATTGAGCCGTTTGCGGCACGCAACGACCCGTAAAACACGGCCTCAACCATTTGCCCCGAGGCATCATAGGCCAGCACCGAAGCGTCCAAGTCCACGGCCTTCTCCTTGGTGCGCCCAAAGAAGCCCTTCACCTTGATCGGGTCCCAGCCCAGACCCAGGCGTACCTGGGTGAGGCCGCTATCTTTTGACAGGTTAATCTTTTGGCCTTTTGAAAGGTTAATGGCCATAGTTTCTATACCCTTCTACATCGTTGTACGTTGGTTGTCATGCCGCGCCGGGTGACAGCGCCCACCCCAGTGGGGCGGCCACCCGGCAGCGGTTCTGGACACGCTCACAGGGCGGCCTAATCGGTTGAGCTTCCCGAGGTTACGGGTTCTTTGGCGTCCCCATCATTCTCGGCGGCTTCGGCACGGTTAGCGCGGCGGGATGAGATGACCGAACCCGCAATGAACACGATGCCGGATAAACCGATCACATAATCCGGGATATCCCACTTCAGGGTCGCTATTAGCATGAGCGCCAGAACACCGATCGCCCAGTGCGCGCCGTGATCCAGGTAGCGCAGCTCCTGCAGGGTGCCTTTCTCAACCAGGTAGATCGTCATTGAACGAACGAACAGGGCGCCCACACCCAGGCCGATCGCAATAATAATCGGGTCGGAAGTCACCGCGAAAGCGCCCAGCACCCCGTCGAAGCTGAATGACGCATCCAGCACCTCCAGGAAGATGAACATGGAGAACGCGGCCTTACCCGTGAGCATGGCGACCTCCGACAGAGACTCTTCCTGAGCCTCATTGCGGTCCTCCATGAACGTCGCCAGACCGTTCGTCGCCAGGAACGTGAGCATACCCAGCAGCCCGGAGAGCAGGATCGTGTACTGTTCATGGTGCTCGGCCCCGAACAATTGTGCGGCCGCCAACAGGATCGCACCCGAAACCAGCACCGGCATTGAGTCGAAATGCCCCGCCTTAGCCAGTGGCCTCTCAATGACCGCCAGCCAGTGCACATCCTTACCTGCCTCGAACAGGAATGAGAGGAACAGCATCAGCAGGAACATGCCGCCGAAAGAGGCGATCGTGTGATGCGCCGATTCCAGGATGTAACCGTAAGTGCCGGGGGTGTGCGGGTCGCCGCGCTCCATGGCCAGGTTCCACGCTTCGACCGGTCCCACGTTACCGGCCAGGCATACGATCAGGAACGGGAACACCAGACGCATCCCGAATACCGCAACGAGCACGCCTACAGTCAGGAAGATACGGCGCCAGGCGTGCGACATCTTGTTCAGGTATTTTGCGTTCACGCCCGCGTTATCGAACGAGAACACGATCTCAAGCACGATCAGGATCGCGGCGGAAACCATGCCCGAAACACCGCCGTAGAACATCGCCACAACGAGCGCTGCGAGGGTGATGAGCAGGTCATATTTGAAGAATTTCAACAATGCCATTGATTAAAAGCTCTCCTTATAGAGCGTGTGTGTGCTGTCTAGAGGGTTCTAGACGGTAAAACCGTAAGAGGTGAGCAGGTGCGGCAGGCCACCGGTGAAGGGGTCTTCCACAGCCTTGAAACGCCACTCGCCATTATGGCGGTACACCACAGCGAACAGCACCGCCGGTGCCGCCGAGCAGTCTTCGGACAGTCGTAGCGGGCGATCTCTTCGTTGGTGTCGTCATTAATCAGGCGCACGTAGGCGTTGCGCACCACACCGAAGTTCTTGCCGGTCTTCTCACCCTCGTAAATAGAGGCGAGGATGTGCACACGCTGAACCTGCGGGTCCACCTTCTCAAGGTTCACGATAATCGTCTCATCGTCGCCTTCGGCGTCACCCGTGCGGTTATCACCGGTGTGCACGATCGCCCCGTCCGCGCTGGTGGGGTTATTGAAGAAGATCAGGGAGGCGTCATCGAAAATGATCTTGTCATTCTCATCGGTGAGCATGACCGAGGCGTCCAGGTCGTACGTTTCCCCGGCAATTGACAGGTCCCAGCCGAGACCGATGGTGAGGTTCTTCAGGCCGGGGGCCTCCTTGGTGAGGTTAATGGGGTTGCCTTTGGTGAGCTTAATAGCAGCCATGTACCTTTCCTTATCTCTTGTCTATTTATGGTGGTTATTTCTAGCCGATAATGGCTATTGCGAGCGTAGCGTACCCAACTCTCGCTTAATACTAGCGCGCCCCTGTCCAGGGTTCGGGTAAACCCCAGGCTGGTGTTGGCCAGTATAAGATTTTCTCCGCCCACAACCAGCGAACGCAGCTGCGTGAGCGCCCGCGGCGGTATGCTCAGCACCGTGCAGTCGGTGTTGAGAGTGATCCTGGTGACCGTATCAATGGGTTCGGGCCGTGAAGGCTCAGGGTAGTCGATGGTGGTGCCGTCCCAGGTGAGCAGGGTTGCGTGCAGGTTCGTGCCGGTGATGCTCACCCCGCCGATTCCGGACTGTACCGCATCAAGTATGAAGGCCCGTTCCTCCTGCGCCGCTTCGGTGATATTCGGGGCGGACCCCCACCAGTGCGGTTCGGGGTCTGGTATAGGCTGGCGGTTACGGGTGTGGATGTTTCGGTGGTTTCGGCCCCGGAGGGTGCCCCCGATATTCGGCTGTTGGGCTCTGCGGGGGTGTAGGTGGCGGTGCGGCGCGCGGGTTTACGCATATCCGGCGGGGCCACCGACCGCCCCGCGCTATTCGACCCGCCGGGTTTGACGACTGAGGGGGCCTGCACGCGACGCCCGCCGCCACCGGGCTGTGCCGCCGGTGTGGGGGAGCTGTGCCGGGTGTTTTGGGTAGCGGCCGAGGCTGTTCGCTGGGGTGCGTGAGCCGCCGCGCTGCCCGTGGTGGCAGGGGCGCTGCCGCCGTGGTCACGAGTATTCTGCGGCGCCGGGTCGGCCAGGTACGCCGTTAAGAAGCTGTAGCGGCTCACAACCCGAACCCCCGCAGCATCGCTGGAACATCTGCCCATTCGTCACACACCGCACGCACCTTCCAGTCCCCACGGTGCCGGTACACCTGCATGAGGCGCACCGCCGCGCTGCGGCCCACCTGCGCCAGTGGTGCACGGAACATGGTGGCTCCCGTGGCCGGGTTAATGACGCGGGCCCGTATGCCGCTGGCACGGTTAAGCCGTATTGAGCTTTCCCCGTTAATGAAAAGCACCACCTCCAGCGAGTCCACATCCGCCGGAACCTCCGGTAAATGTATGCCGAACTGTGCCTTGTCGTCGCCCATGATCTCGCGGCGGTGCACACTGGCGGAGCTGTCAAGCACCTGGTGTGCGAACACGAAGTCGCGGCGGTTCACCAGGCGCCCGCCCGTTGTGAGCAGCACCCCGGCTTCCAGGCATTCACGCAGCAGCGGTTCGTCGGTGCGCCACCGCAGCCCCACCAGGATATTGTGCACCTCGGGGGCGGCCTGGGTCAGGTTCACGTTCTGCCCGATGCTCAGTTCCATCATGTTACCGCCCCCATCATGCCACCATGCGCTTACGCATAAATAGGGTGTGCGTCTCAAGGTCCATGCTGTGCCCGGCCCGCACCAGGTTCAGGGCGGTGGAGAACTCGCGGTTCGCCTCCGTGAGCGCCTGCACCAGCTCGGTGGTTTGCGTCTCGGTGGGGGAGTGGGTGCGCGTATAGGCGGTGAAAAGGTTCGGCAGGTAGGTGCTTAGCGCCGTCTGCAGGGTGTATGAGGTTGTTTCCGGCAGCGCCCGGTGCGTGTTAGACCCCGCCTCATCCGTGATCTTCCGGTAGGTTTCGACCATCTCAAACGCCGGAAAGAGCGCCCGAGGCGGTACCGTGTCAGCGAACTGTCCCAGGCGTATGCTGGCCTCCGCGATCACCTCGACGGGTGTGGGCTCGTGTACCTGCGGGTACGCCTGTGCGTTACCGGCCTGGGCAGTATGCTCGCCCACCCCCCGCCCCGGGTGGGGCTGGCTGCTGCCCGGGCTGGGGTGCAGGGTGTGTATCCTGAACCCCAAGAAACCATTTAAGGAAGCTCATTGGCGCTAGTTCCCGGTGATGGCGCGGGCAGAACCGCCGCCGGTGACCGTGTTCTCTTCGGCGTTGCTGCGTTCGACGCGGCGCATCGAGTCGGCGGTGAGCTCCCGCAGCATCTGGTTTGACTGGGCGAACGCATCCACCGCCCCCTGCCTGAAGGAGGAAATCTCATCAAGAGCGGCCAGCACCTTGCCGTGCGCCTGCTCTAGCACCTGCGGGTCGATTGCGGGCTGGGACGCCATCTGCTGGATGCGCGTAGCCTGCGAGGACAGCATTTCGGCGTTGCGCGTGATCGCGTTCTCCGTGGTTTGTTTCAGGGCGCCAAAGCTGCTGCAGCACCGCCTCCTGCATGCCCAAAGAGCGGGCGATGTAGGCGGTCATCTTGTACGCCCACAGGGTGGTGTCTTCGGCGCGACGGATACCGCGAATCAGCTCTTTACCGTTGCTGGAGACAACGTCACTGGTCAGGTACGCCTGCCCGGCAATTTCAAGCTTCGTGAGCAGGTCGCTGATGCGCTGCTCGGTCACGTACAGCACCTTCTCGGTGTAAATGCGCGCGGTCTCTTCATCCCCTTCAAGCCGGGTCTCTTCGGCGGCGGCACGCACCATATCGGCGAACTGTTGAAGCACCGCAACCTTCTCGTTCAAATCCCGCATGCCTTCCTGCAGGCGTTCACGCAGCTTCACCAGTTCCGCCTGCTGCATCACCAGGGCGTCCGTGGACTTTTTAAGTTTTTGCTGATGCCCTCAATATTGCGGTTGACGGTGGCGTACTGGTAGAAGAACGCCTCCATCTTGTTTTTGCCGCGCCCCAGCAGGCGTTTTGCCAGGCCGCGCTTGCCGGGGGTGCCGTCAATTGCGCTGTAATCCAGGGAGTTGATCTGCGCGCGTAGTTCAGCCAAGTTTTTCGAGGCTTTCGTCTGCGGTGACTCGGGGGCGAGCTCAAGCTCCTGCATGTTCAGCAGCCGCTGGGTGATTACGTCAATACCGTTGAACGTGTCGGCACCGTACACCGAGATCGTGTTCTCAAGGGTGTCAAGCAGCGTGGGGGATTTCAGGTCGGTGTTATTCAGCGCTATTGCCAGCTCATCAGCGCCGTTATTCACCGTGGCTGCCTCGGGTGCGCGGGTCTCTTTTTTCACCAAATCCAGGGTGCCTTGGGTGCCCAGTCTGGCAGGGGCCTGGGTAACGGTTGGGGGTGCACCGAACTGTGGTTCGGAGGCGGGAACGTCAGACACTGGACACCCTTTCTGTAGCGCACTAATAGTCACGGTGAAGCCGCCAATACGTACCGTGCACGGTTATTCGGGTGCCGCGCACCTGTACGGAGGCAACGTATTCTATTGTACGGAAAGAACCTGAATAGTCGCGCAAAAGCGGCCCGGACAGTGCGGCGCGAAGCGTTTTAGTGCTGCTTTAACACAATATTCAGGGGTAACGTTTGGGCATGCGCTGCGCGCCGACGGACGGTGCGTTGGAGACTGAACCTCCACCCGTTTTCGGTTCTCTCAGATGAGCCCAGGACGATCAGCTTTCAGGCCCAGGCGCCCGTCGCCAGAGATGAAATACTTGCCAAAATAACAAGCAACACCGTGGTTAAGCCGTTAAACTAGATACCTCCATGCAGATAAACTAATATGGCAATCACCAATCGTTGAGGATGACACGCTATGACAACTTCCGCCTATACCCGCCGCACCGCACTCATGACCGTGGGTATTGCAGCCGCTACCGCGTTCACAGGATGCGCCTCCACACTGGTGCCTGCCACCACACAAACAATAGAGGAAGGGGGCAGCCAGCCCCTCAAACTCTGAACGCACCGACTTTAGCGGCGAAGCGAAAATCGAGAACTACGACACCTCCGCGGGAACCTACGAACCCGCCACCCGGGAACACCGCGCCAAAAACGTCCCCAAACCTATCCTTCCCGAAGAAGCGAATAAGAACAGTGTGGCCGGACTCCACGCCAATATTGCCTACTTGGCTGCCGCCTACATCTACGGGTTCACCAGCGGCGACGCGGAATGTGTTGGAAAAAGCGCATTAAACAGCGAAGATAAAGCCTCTCTGACAAGGGCTATAGGCCATGTGAGTGACTCCACCTGGGTTGCTGACCCCACACTCATCATTAGTCTTAAAGAGGCTACACCCCGGCAAGACGGCGATACCTACACGTGGCCAGCTCTGCTCACTCTTAAAATCGGCCCCTTCCGGGTGAAGAATCGTTCAGTGGAAGAAGTCCCAGAATCAGAACGGTCAAAAGAGTTCCCCATGGATATTGTTGCCCGGTACAAGGACGAGCGGTGGGTCTTTGATACCCTGCCCACCAACCGTAGCTCCTCATCGCCCGGTGCAGGGGGAACCTCCCGCGTCTAGGATGCCAGCACAAGGCTGCTGCCGCGCTCGTCCCCAGGACCCGGTGCCCTGTTTCTTCTGTGCCCCGTGTAAAGTGGAACAGCTCACGAGTGTTACAGATGATTCACAAGCCATAACACTGGTTACCTGCACCGCAGTGAAGGCGGTGGGGTCTTTAGATGTTCCCCGGCGGTCGATATGATGAATGAAGAACCGACCATCGACCGCAAAAAGGAACGATGACCCTATGACTTCCGCATTAAACCGAACTTCCGCCGTGACCCGCCGCGCCGTGCTCACGGGGATCGCCGCAACAGGTGCCACCGCGTTAGGGGCCTGCACCTCCTCCGCCCAGCTCACAGACATAAGGGGAGACTACTCGGGCGAGATCAAGTTCGACAGCTACGACACCTCCGCGGGAACCTACGAACCCGCCACCCGAAAGCACCGCGCCAAGAACACGCCTAAACCCGTCAAACCCTGCCAACATCGACAATAAAACCGTTGCGGGAATCTACTCCGCCCTCGGGCATTATGCGGCCGCCATCACCTACGCCATAAACACCGGGGAAGACACCTGTATTCAGCAGGTGAACATGGAGGAGGCAGACAAAAAGGGCGTGTACGAGTATTTTGGGAAACCCTTCACCCAGGCATGGGTGGGGGAATCCAAGTGCGTTTTCATCCTTAAAGATCCTCTGCCCACGAAAAAAGACGACACATACATGTGGCCTTGCACAACGAAAATCACTATCGGGGAGTTCGCTGTGTCAGATGGCCGTGCGCGAGATATTTCCAGTGACAAGCGGGAAATAACCGATGACGCAGAGATGCATCTAACCTACAAAGACAACAAGTGGGTCATCAGCACTGACGCCTTGTTCTTCTCCTCCGCAGCCAGCGGCACGAACAGGTATAGATGCACTCTTATGCACCCGCGAAGGATATAAAAATCCAACACTGCGAGCTAGAAGCCGCGCCGTATGGGTAATGATGAAACGGTGATAAACCAGGTGGTTAACAGATACAGCAGGGCACACAACCTTATTCCTGCCACCGCCCTCTCCCGAGTAGGGTCGATCGCCTACACTGTGGTGGTCGCATGGTACGTGAGTCAACATGCAGGTAATCAGATGGTGGGGCTGATGAACGCACTCAATGGGGCAGGGGTGCTTCTTGCCAGTATTCTGGGGTTCACGATTATTGACAGATACAATAAGAAAACACTGCTTATCGCCTATGACATTATAAACAGTATTTTCTGTATAGTCGCCGCCGTATTATCGATATACCTTGACAGGCACGCAAGTGTTTTTATTGTGCTCATTCTTTCGGCATGGTTGTCGCTTATCGCAACAATATATGCGCCCACCAGCCGGGCTATCATTCCTGAAATACTCCATACTCAAGAGTTTGAAAAATACAATAGTGTTTATTCGGTGGTAGGGGAATTATCGCGTTCGGCGGGCCCGCTAGTGGGTGCAGCTATCCTGGCGCAACAGACAGCTGATGCTCTTGAAGCTGCGCTGATTGTCAATTTTGTCTCTTTCATGCTCTCTTTGGTAATCACTCTGTATCTGCCTTCGGGGCGGCGTGTGTCTCGTGCTGAGGTGAAGGAAGAAAAACCTCGAATAACTCGTGATTTAAGTGATGGACTAGTATATATAGCCTCTTCAGCATATCTTAGACGCGAGGTGCTCTACATTACGGTCATTAACGTGTGGGGAGCCTCCACTCTGTATCTGCTGCTGGGGCGAGTGGCGCACCTGGGGATGGACTCAAACATGTATGGGTTGGGCATGTTTATCTCGGCGCTGGGTGCTGTGGCTGCATCCGCTACTATTCATAAAACGCCCAGTCTCGGGGCAAAAGCTCACCCAAATACTCTACTGTTTCTGATGTGCTGCGCGTACTGTATAGCTATTATTCCCGGAATTATTAGTGTATTTTGTGCATTATTTATAAGCGCAGGAATTATAGTTATTTACAATATTCGACTATATAGTGATGTGCAGAAGAACAGTACCCCCAAACATATTGGGAAAGTTATGTCGGTTATTTTTCCTGGCAACTGCACTCTTCACCGCATTAGGCAGCCTGCTGTTCTCACATGTGAGTGTGTGGGCTGATACCGGGCTGTACGCCATAGTGTGTGCCGCATCCCTCATAGCTGTTACAGCGGGTCTTACCCTCACCAAGTGGACCCGCCGCACGACCCTAACATCTAGCCCCTGAGGCCGCGAGCAGAGGATATGTGTTCTAACAGAGGAGAAAATATCCGCTGCTCGAACCGATACCCTCTGCCCGCAGGTTTGTGGGTCTGCTAAAGATTTTGCTAAAGGCGCAGGGCGCTACAGCCAGATGCGCACCCGCTCCTCGGGCGGCAGGTACAGCTGATCCCCCTCGGCAACACCGAAAGCCGTGTAGAACTCGTCAATATTGCGTACCGTGCCGTTCACCCGGAACTCATCGGGGGAGTGCGGATCCACCGAAATCATCATCTCCGCGTGCTGCGGGCGGGACTTCGTGCGCCAGCCCTGGGCCGTGGACCACAGCAGACGCTGCGCCGCGCTCATCCCATCAAGCACCGGCGCATCCTCCAACGAATTAATACCCTGCTGCTCAAGGGCGATCTTATACGCCTCAATCGCAATCGACAATCCCGCCAAGTCACCAATATTCTCACCCAGTGTCAGCTCACCGTTTACCCGGAACTTTTCCGGGTCAAGACCCACCGGGGTGTAGGCGTTATACTGCTCAACCAGGGCGTGCGTGCGCTTATTGAACTCCTCATAGTCCTCATCGGTCCACCAGTTATTCAGTGCCCCCGTGCCGTCATAGCGTGAGCCCTTATCATCAAAACCGTGGCCGATCTCGTGCCCGATCACCATGCCAATACCGCCGTAGTTTGCTGCATCGTCGGCCTCGGGGTCAAAGAACGGCGGGCGCAAAATAGCGGCCGGGAACACGATCTCATTCGCCGGGGGCATATAGTAGGCGTTCACCGTCTGCGGCGACATCAGCCACTCGTTCTGATCCACCGGCTGGCCATTGCGTTCCAGCATAAAATCACAGTCAAAGGCGGAGACGCGGCGCAAATTCTCGAACAAATCGCCCTCAACCAGCTCAAGTTTCGAGTAGTCACGCCACTCATCCGGGTAACCGATTTTCGTCACGAACATGGACAGCTTCTCCAGGGCCTTCGCACGGGTGGCCTCGGTCATCCACTCCAGGTTCGTGATCGAGCGGCGGTATGCCTCCAGCAGGTTATCCACCAGTTTGAGCATCTTCGCCTTATGCTCCGGCGGGAAATGCACCGCCACATACTCCTTGCCGACCTCCTGATCGAGCGCCTTCTCAACCGTGCCCACGCCGCGTTTCCACCTATCGCGCAGCTTCTCCGTACCCGAAAGGGTGCGGCCGTAAAAAATCGAAATTCGCCTGCACCAGCTCGTCATACATAAACGGTGCCCGCGAATGCACAGCATTCCACACCGCCCACAGCTTCCACGTCAGCAGCGGCGTCTGCTCCCACAGGCGCGCCACACCCTCAAAGAACGACGGCTGAGACACCACCACCTTGCCCATGCTGTCGGGGTCAGCACCAAGCGCCCGCAGCCAGTGCGAGAACTGGAACCCGGGGAACTTCTTCTCAAGCTCGGCCGCATCCACCGGGTTGTACCGCGCCTCGGCGTCGCGGTTAGCGACCACATCCCAGTGGTGGGCGGCAATCTCGGCCTCATGCGCAAAAATCAGTTTCGCCGCCTCCGCCGGGGTGAGGCTAAACCCCTCCGCCAAACCGGTCAGCTCAAAAACACGCGCAATATGGTCAATATAGGCGGAGCACACCTGCTCGTACTTCTCCTCACGGTAGTACGCCTCATCCGGCAGGTTCAGGCCCGACTGGGTCATATAGAACGTGTACTTCTGCGGGTCTTTCGAATCGATACTCGTGTACCAGCCGATCAGCTGCGAAATACCCGCGCGTGAGAGCAGCGCCAGGGTGACCGCCAGCTGCTGCGGGGTCTGCGCGTTCAGGATGGGGGCGACCTCTTTCAGCAGCGGGCCCAGGCCATCCGCCTCAATTTTCTTGGTGTCCATGAATGAGTTGTACAGTGCACCAATACGGGAAGCAGGCTGTTCCTTGGCGACGCGCTCAATAATCTCACGCACATGCTTCTCGGCGTCATCGCGCAGGGTGTACAGGCCGCCGTCTTTGGAACGGTCGGCGGGGATCTCGTACGTGTCGAGCCACGCGCCGTTCACGTGGCGGAAGAAATCATCGCCCGGTTTGACGTTTGAATCGACCCATTCGGTGACAATACCTGATTTTTTAGTGTTATCCATGAACCCATTCTAGGGGGTGAGCAGATGGCGCGCCTCACCACGCAATATGAGGTTACCCCTCAGCCTGCCCGCAGGATGGCCCGGGACGCGGGTAAAACAATCCGCGAACAGCGGGTATTTTGCCGAAAAGGTGATATTTTCTCACCTTCTCAGGCAAAACCCCGCTGCTCGCGGACCTATAAAGAGGCTACAGGCTCGCCCGAACCTTCTTCGCGGCGGACACTACGTTCTTGAGCGTCCTCTTCGTCTCCTCGTAGTCGCGGGTCTTCAAACCGCAGTCCGGGTTAACCCACAGGTCAGAGATGGTTCCGTACCCAATCGCGGCACGGATCAGCTCCTCAACCTCGGCCTGCGAAGGCACACGCGGCGAGTGAATATCCCACACGCCCGGGCCCAGCCCCGAAACATAGCTTTCGGGAATATCCGCCAGCAGCTCCATATGCGAGCGCGCCGCCTCAATACTGGTCACATCCGCATTCAGGGCATTAATCGAATCAATAATCTCGTTGAACTCCGAGTAACACAGGTGGGTGTGAACCTGAGTTTTATCCTCGACCGCGCTCGTCGCCAGGCGGAACGCATTCACCGACCACGCCAGGTACGCGGGCTGCTCATCACGGCGCAGCGGCAAAAGCTCACGCAGTGCTGGTTCATCCACCTGAATAATGCGTATGCCTGCCGCCTCCAAATCGGCGATTTCGTCGGCGAGCGCCAATGCAACCTGATTCGCGGTTTCCTCGCGCGGCTGGTCATCACGTACGAACGACCAGGCCAGAATAGTCACCGGGCCGGTCAGCATGCCCTTGACGGGACGATCGGTGAGGGACTGGGCGTAGGAAATCCAGGGCACGGTCACGGCCTCGCCGCGCAGCCCTTCACCTGAGCGTTTCACATCGCCGAACAGCACCGACGGGCGGGTGCAGCGTGAACCGTAGGACTGCACCCAGCCGTGCTTCGTCGTGGCGAAACCATCGAAATTCTCGGCGAAGTACTGCACCATGTCGTTACGTTCGGCCTCACCATGCACGAGCACATCCAGGCCCAAATCTTCCTGGAGTTTAATAACGGGAGGCGATCTCTTCACGCAGGAACTCCTCAAGCTGCTGCTGCGTGATTTTACCGGCACGTGCCTCTGCACGGTGGCGGCGAATATCGCCGGTCTGCGGGAACGAACCAATGGTTGTGGTCGGCAGCTTCGGCAGGTTCAGATCGGCTTGGGCATCCCGGCGGGTCTTCAGTTCAGGGCGCTCAAAATCCTGCGGTTTCACGGATGCGGCACGCTCACGGATTGCCGCATTATGCTTACGCGGATCCGCTGTGAAACGTGCTAGCGCTTCGTCGGAGGTCTTCAACTCTGCCTCAACCGCAGACTCACCGTCGGCAAGACCGCAGGCAAGAGTCACGATCTCGGCGACTTTCTGGTCGGCAAAAGCCAGACCGTCTACGGGCACATCGGCGGGGTCTTCAAGGTCAAGATCGTGCGGCACATGCTGCAGCGAGGTTGAGGACGCAACCGCCACCGCACCGCCATTAATGTTCTGGAGCGCGTGCAGGAGCGCTCGCAGGTCGGCACGCCAAATATTGCGCCCGTTAATGGCACCCGCCACCAGGGTTACGCCGGAGTCTTTGAAGGCGGTCAGCGCCTCGGCATCGTAGAGCGTGGAAACCAGATCGAGATGCAGCGCCTCAATACCGGTGTCTAACAGTGCGGGCAGGTTCTCGCGCAGATTGCCGTAGGGGCTTGTCACCAGGATTGCGGGGCGGTTCGTCTCGGCTGCCAACGCGGTGTAAGTTTTACGCGCCAATTCGGCGATTTTGGCGTTGGGAATGTCGCGGTCCACGGTCAGGCCGGGTTCGTCGAGCTGCACCCACTGCACGCCGCGTGCCGCCAGCTCGGCGAGCACCTGCCGGTAGGCTTTCACGAAATCGTCCAGGCGATCCAGCGGCGTGAACCCTTCGGGCGAACCCTGTTCGGCTTTCGCCCCAAAGAAGCAGAGTGAGCGGGCCGACCAGCTGCGGGCGCACCGTCACCCCATGTTCCTTGGCGACTTCAAGCTGCTCGTCAATAGCCTCAAGATTCAGCGTGATCTCGGTATCCGGGCCGATCTCGGGCACCAGGTAGTGGTAGTTCGTATCGAACCATTTCGTCATCTCCAGCGGAGGCAGCGTCTCTGTGCCGCGCGCTAGAGCAAAGTACCCGGGCAGATCGAGCAGGCCGCGCGCATCCTTGGCGTCGGCAAGACGCTTGGGCACGAGGGTGAAAAGGCGCACGGCATCGAGCACCTGATCGTAGTACGAGAAAGTCGCCGGGATAGACGAATCGGTGGCGCTAAGACCGCGCTCGATCACACGGTCATAGTAGGTGCGCTGCACATCTGCGGCCGCCTGGCGCAGCTCATCCTGCGTGATTTTGCCTTTCCAGAACGCTTCCTGTGCCTTCTTCAGCTCACGGAAACGGCCCACGCGGGGGTAACCGACGACGGTTGCTGTGGGGAATGGGGTGCGGGTCATCCTAGTTCCTTACTGTGGGAGGGGGTCAAATAAAAGGGGGAGTTTAGAGGTATTGAAGATCGCTCAGGGGGAGTTTGAAACGGTTCGAGTAGCGCGGAACGTCGAGTTCTTCGAGGACGTCCAGCACAGCCTCATGCTCGTTAAATGTGAAGAAATGCAGGCCGGGGGCGCCAGCATCAAGCACCTTGCGACATTGGTCGAGTGCATGTTCCACGCCGATGCGGTGCATCTCGCGCGGATCGCTCGCGGTTTCCAGACGATGTGCCAGCTCGCGCGGTACTTCAAGCCCGGCAAGCTCGCACAGCTTCGTCAGCCGAGTCAGCGAGGTAACGGGCATAATACCGGGGATAATGGGCATCTGAACCCCGGCAAGGTGCGCAGCATCCACCAACCCCGAATAGCGCTCGGTCTCAAAGAAAACCTGGGTGATGGCGAAATCCGCCCCGGCACGCTGTTTTGAAAGCAGAATCTCAATGTCTTGAAGAAGCGAGGAAGATTCGGGGTGTTTATGCGGGTATGCCGCAACCCCAATCGATACCTTCCCCGCGGCAAGATGCGCGAAATCCTCACGTTCCACCCTGCGAATCAGTTCCACCAGGTAGCGGGCAAAAGGCAGCTCAAGCGGGCGCGTGTCTTCGGGCGGAATATCGCCGCGCAGCGCCAAGAAACCGCGCACACACCAAGCCCCAGAATCAGACGAACCGAGCGTTCCAAATCGGCCACGGAATGCCCCATACAGATGAGATGCGCCAGCGGATTCAGCGAGGTTTCATGCACCAGGTGATCGAGCAGAGCCAACGTCTTTTGGCGGCGCTGCGCATCGCCCGAATAGGTGACGGACACGTAATCCGGGTTGGTTTGCTCAAGCTCGGCAATGGTTTTGAGCAGGGACTCGCAGCTTGCGTGCGACCGTGGCGGATACAGCTCGTAGGAGAGAGCCGGGTGAACTGTCGTCATTTTCATTCCTTCGTGTTCACCCGATAGAAGCGTGCCCGAAGGTACGCCGAATTCTTTATGCACAATGCGAAGGGAATTCACTTCTATCGGTTCTGGCGGGAGCACCTTGTCCGCCCACCCCGTGGGGTGGAGGCTGGCGAGGTTGCTGCGACGTCTAAGAGCCAGATCTCTCGGTCGCTCTGGATAGATAACACTCCTACTTTAGGCAGGATGCGCGGTGTCAGCAAGAATATGTCGGCACATGTCGTCGCACGGTCATAACCGCTTAATATTGCGGGATTCGGCGAAACAATACGTCATATAGGTTCGCGGCAGTGTGGACTAGCGTATTGACACCTCGGCTGATTTGGCCGCGAGTAGATAATATGTCGACGAGCAGATAGCGGAATGTTATCTGATCGTCACAAAACTATCTGCTCGCGAAAGAATTGCAGGGTGCCTTGTACGTCATGTTGCGACCACGTCCTGTCAAACACGGTAGAGTAAACGTATGGAACGCATCGAATCTCCCGCATATGCACGCCTGGGTAACTCCGGGCTGGTCGTGCCCTCCGTCGGTATCGGCTGCAACAACCTGGGACGCCCCGGCACTCCCACTCAAACTCAGGAAGGCACCAACGCTGTTATCGCCGCCGCAGTTGAGGCGGGCATCGGCTTCTTCGATATTGCCGACCTGTACGGTGCCGAGCCCGGGCTGTCAGAAACCATGTTCGGTACCGCGATGCGCGAACTCAATCTCAACCGCGATGACCTGATCATCGTCACCAAATTTGGGCTTCCCACCGGTACCCTCAACGGCAATGATTGGGATGCGCGCGGCTCACGCCGATACATTATGCGTGCCGTCGAAGGTTCACTGCGCCGTCTGGGAACCGAGTACATTGACCTGTATTTCTACCACAGCCCCGACCCGAACACCCCGCTGGAAGAGACCCTGTCTGCTCTTGATACGCTTGTGACCAGCGGAAAGGTTCGTTACCTGGGGCACTCCAACTTTGCGGGGTGGCAGCTTGCCCACGCCGAGCATCTCGCCCGCGAACTCGGCACTGAGCGGTTTATCGCCGCCGAAAACCACTACAACCTGCTGGATCGCCGCGCCGAACTCGAAATTCTGCCCGCCGCCCGCCACTTCGGGCTCGGGGTGCTCCCATACTTCCCGCTCGCTAACGGGCTTTTGACCGGAAAATACCTCCGCGACAGCATCCCGGCAGGGTCACGCCTGTCGCACTCCAAGCGCAGGTACTCGCGCAAGCCGATTGGGAACAACTCGATGCCTACCGCGAATTCTGCGCCGATCTGGGGATCTCTGAGGTTCAAGCCTCCATCTCTTGGCTCAAACAGCAGAACCCCGTTGCCAGCGTGATCGCCGGGGCAACCACCCCCGACCAGGTACACGCAAACGCGCAGGCCGCAAGTGTGCGGTTCAACGACGACGAACTGGCGCGGCTCAACGAGATTTTCCCCGCCCCCGAGAGCATCGCGCTTTTCTAACACAACCTTCACCACAGATATTGCTGAATGGGAATACTGCCGCCGGGGCGAGCGTTAAACCCCTGCACCACACAAAAACGCAGAACACCCGACCGCATGAGAGACAAGAATACCCGCATGAGCATCACCACTGAGCCGCCGAACCGCGCCAGCACACTACCCCCGCTCGGGCAGGGCGCACACACCCGCCGCCTGGGCGTTATCGCACTGGTGGCAACCTTCGGCGGGCTCCTCTTCGGGTACGACACCGGCGTTATCAACGGTGCCCTCGACCCCATGAGCCGCGAACTCGGCATGGACAACACCATTCAAGGCTGGGTCACAGGCTCCCTCGCCTTCGCTGCCGCCCTCGGAGCCATGGTCACCGGGCGCATCTCAGATGCCATCGGGCGACGCAAAACCATCATCGGACTCTCAATCCTCTTCATCGCGGGCGCGCTCGGATGTGTTTTTACCCCCAGCATTGCTGTACTGTTGATGGGTCGCACGATGCTCGGGCTCGCCGTGGGAGGCGCATCCGCGGTCGTGCCTGTATTCCTCGCCGAACTTGCACCCTATGAAATTCGCGGCTCACTCTCCGGGCGTAACGAACTCATGGTCGTCGGCGGGCAGCTCGCAGCGTTCATCGTGAATGCCATCATCGGCAACCTCTGGGGTGAACACGACAGTGTATGGCGGTGGATGTTCGCCGTCTGCGCCCTGCCTGCGCTCGCGCTTTTTTATCGGTATGCTGCGCATGCCCGAATCCCCACGCTGGCTTATCGCCCAGGGGCGCACCGAGGATGCGCGCGCCATTATGCGGCGCATCCGCCCCGCCGAACGTGCTGACGCCGAAATTGCGGACATCACGCGTTCACTTGAGGAAACCCGCACCCAAATCGGCTCGGGGGCTAAGGGCAGCACGGGTAAAATCCTGCGTGAAAAATGGTTTGTGCGGATTCTGCTGGTCGGTATTTTGGTGGGTGCCGGGCAGCAGCTCACCGGTATTAACTCCATCATGTACTACGGCATTAAGGTGCTCAAAGAGGCCGGGTTTGACGAAGGCTCGGCGCTCATTGCGAATATCGCGCCGGGCGCTATCGCCGTGGTCGGCTCAATCTTTTCGCTGCGCATGATGGAACGCGTGAACCGCCGCACGATGGTGATTACGGGGTATTCATTGACCGCGTTTTTCCACCTGCTGATCGGGGTGGCGTCTATGCTCCTGCCGGAAGGCAGCCCCGCGCGCCCTTATATTATTCTGGTGCTTGTGGTCGGGTTCGTGGGGTCGATGCAGACCTGCCTGAACGTTTCGACATGGGTGCTGATGAGCGAGCTGTTCCCGCTTCGGGTGCGGGCGGTCGGCATGGGTCTTTCCGCATTTTGCGGGTGGATGATGAACGGCCTGCTGTCCCTCGTGTTCCCGGTCATTCTGGGTGCACTGGGGCTGACCGGATCGTTCTTCGGGTTCATGGTGGTGAACGTGCTGATTGCCGTGCTCATGTGGCGTAACCTGCCCGAGACCCGCGGCAAAACCCTGGAAGACGTGGAGGCGGGCGTTATCTCGGGCGCAGCCTACCCGTTTGCGGCTACTCGGTAGACGGCACCCCCTCTTAGCTCGCGAGCAGGTAGGAGCTCATACCAAAATCCACCTGCTCATGGATAAATAAGGCCGCTGGATACGGTTTACGGATTCTGTTGTAGAAAGTCTTCAAGAGAGATGCGGTAACCATCATCTTTGGCACGGGCTTTACGCAGAGCCTCAATATCAAGTAGCTCTTCGTATTCTTCTACAGGGCTTATATCAGGCATATGGCCTACTCAAGGTGATGCATTGATAGGGAAGGCTTGTGTTAGTCTTAACATATCTTCGCAAAGTTACCTGCGTACAGCGGAAGACTCAGCAGCGGCAACTACTGAGTCTTCCTGGTAGGTAGAGCACTACTTCAGAAGCTTAATGAGGCTTGAAGCAAAGCTCATGATGTACGAGACGGTCTGAGCAGCTCCATCGGTAAGGGCAAAACTTACCAAGAGCGCTTGGGCCGTTTCTACGTAGTCGTAGAAAGACATCGTATCCCACCGCCTTTCCGCCCCGGGAATCTCCACAGGATATTCTTCGCAAAGTGGCTGTGGGATTACCCTGCAGAAAGGGCACTTCTAACTTTAAAGCACGTATGTATTAAACCTGTAAACATACAGCATGTGACTACCTGAGGAACTAAACCAGCAACAGTTCTATGTTTTTGTTGACCCCAGCAAAGGCACCCCTATCCTGCGGGGCAGGCGGTTAAGTGCTACCGTCAAATAAGACGGCACTACGCCGAAACAAACGCGCGCAGGCTCTCGGCACACACCCGTGGCGCGCATCCACCCACCCGATGAGCCAAACATAACAACTGAATCAGGGGCAAAGAAGTGACCAACACCGAGAAAAATGACTGGGATTTGCGCAGCGAGAAGGTTCAGAAGAACCAGGTAGCCGCCTACGACGAGATGCGCCGCCGCTGCCCCGTAGTGCACGACGAGTTCATGGGCTACTCCGTGTTCAAGAATGCTGATGTGCAGCATGTGCTCGACCATCCCGACATTTACTCGAATGTTGTCTCGACGAGGCATATTGCCGTGCCGAACGGTATGGATGCGCCCGAGCACACAACGTTCCGTGCCGTGAATGACAAATACTTCACCCCCGAACGTCTGAGGGAGTTCGAGCCGAAATTCGTGAGGTCGTCAAGAACCTGGTGGCTGATCTGCCGCGCGGCACCGAGGTTAATGTGATGGACGGGTTCGCGCAGGCTTATGCTATGCGCATTCAGAATGCGTTCATGGGCTGGCCCGCGAGCCTTGAGAAGCCGCTGATCGAGTGGATTGAGAAGAACCGCGAGGCTACGCTGCGCCGTGACCGTGAGCAGATCGGCAAGGTCGCCCTTGAGTTTGACACCTATATTCGTGAGCTTCTGGATGCGCGCCGCGACCAGGCCGCCGCCGGGAACCCGCAGGATGTGACCGCCGAGCTGCTGACCGACACCGTGCAGCTGCCCGGCCACAAGCCGCGCACCATGACCGATGAAGAGATTGTGAGCCTGATTCGTAACTGGACGGTGGGTGAGCTTTCGACCGTTTCGGCGTGCGCCGGGATTATCGTGAACTTTTTGGCGCGCAACCCGCAGGAGCAGGCACGGCTGCGTGACTCACTGGGGGGAGGGGCATGCGGAGGTCGCCGCCGCGGTTGAAGAGATTATGCGCCTTGAAGACCCTCTAGTGACGAACCGCCGCGTGACTACCGAAGACACCGTGCTGGGTGGGCGTACTATTCCGGCGAATTCGCGGGTGACGATTAACTGGTCGAGTGCCAACCGTGACGAAGACGCGTTCGAGGATGCGCTCACCTATAACCCGCACCGTGACCAATCCCGCAACCTGGTGTATGGCGACGGTATTCACGTCTGCCCGGGTGCCCCGCTGGCCCGCCTAGAGTTGCGCCTGCTCATGGAGGAGCTACTGAAGGCAACCAAGAGTATTGTTCCTGGTGACGAGTCTGACGTGCCCGCCACCGAGAACGCCACCTACCCGATCTCGGGTTACTCGACGGTCCGGGTGGTGTTTGGGTAGGGTTTAGGGCCTCATAGCAGCTTTCGACCAATTGCGAAGGGGGCGGGCTACACGTCCTTACCTTCCTTACGTAGGACGTATGACTGTACGCCACCCCAGGGCAGCGACGCAGTGGTGCAGATTGGGCTGTACCACTCAAAAACCTGTGTCATATTGTGGACAGATGCAGACCGAATATCTAAGAAATAGAGCACTTTTTCTTTAATATTTTTTAATTTTTCACCCTGACCCACAGAGTGAGTATTGAGTGTCGTTTTTCAAATATGCTAAGTTGTTTTTTTCCCTTCGAGATTGGGGTTAGGGGCCAATAATTTAGCGGCTAAACAGCCTGAAAAACTGTACTGCGCAAGCAATAATTCGCCATCAGATTTTAAATATTTACCCGTAAAAATTTAAACACTAGTTTGTATTTTGATATTTTTGAATGTTCTTTAGTGCTGTGATGGAAAAATTTTCACAATCTGGTATTTGTCTCATTGGGTTTGGTTAATCGCGCAGATATCCTCTACAGTCGAATGGCGGGTTTAGGAAAATCTGTTCCTCAAGTTGAGGTTTAAAGTCTTCCGGTCATAGTGTCTAGAACAGTTGTTAGGGGTTGCTCTCGTGTATCTCAATACCTTGACAAAACCAAACCCCAACAGCCTGTGCCGTGCCCACCATCTCTTCTTACTCCATAGATGGGTTCCCCACGTATTTTTTCTGCCTGTAACAGGGAATAACCCCTGCCTGTCTGCCTGCCCCCAAACACCTGCTGCCCCTTTGGGCATGTTAACTACTCGCAGCGACTGCCCACGCGAGGCAGCGTGCATGAGCAACGGCCAAGCAGGCAGCTTTACGGGACGGATCGGGGCATATAAAATCCCCAGTCTAGAGCCCCTTTCGGTGCATAGCCACCGCAGCTGGAAGGCACTGAATTCTATCCCACCCTGCAGCAGAGAATCGGCTGATAATGCCCTTGCTCCCGCCTGCTGCTTACGGCGCGCCAGTACACGACCATAGCCCGCACTAGTACAGCCCAGTAACGTCAGTAAATAACCAGCAGCAGGATAAGGGAGGTGAGAAACGATGTACACCACGCATCACATAGGCACAGCGACCCGCTCACACGGTTACTGCACCGCACCGGTGGCGCAAGATAAAGATCGGGGGAGGGCGCCGCCTGTGCTGTGTTCACCCCCGAAACAAGAAGAATAGGGTTAACCGCGGGATCCCATCCCATCCGTGTCCCTGCACGGGCGGGATCTGAGGGGATAAATTGCTGTTCCTGGTATCCCTAAGGGGCCGCAACGAGGTTCTCAAAGCGGTCGGGTGAACGCACCTATTGGCCCTATTCGCTGGAAACACCGCTAGTCCGGAAAGTGGTGTCTCTGGTTATCACCGATATTTCCCTGTTGACCCAAGAGGCAGGGGAACAGGTTTAGAAAGGAGAGTAGAGAGAATCCCCAGAACAACAGTGATCTTTTAGGTAGCAGAGTCTAGTGGATGATATTGAAGACTTGGCAGACGGTATGCCCTAAGCCGTTTCGTCAGCTTCAGTTCAGCTTCCAGCCCGTGAGGTGGGGTGCGCAGCCAGTGCATCCACCGAGGCGTGGTAGCCACCCACTAGGTAGGTGACTACCCCGCTTAGATATGTTGTGCAGAAAGAATGGTTAGCTAGCATCTCTCAGCAACATGTCTAGGCACACCTAAACACTTGGGCTGCTGTCCGTCATAGGCGGGCGGTAGCCCAAGTTTGTGGGTGCTCTCACAGCGAGCACGCCCACTATTCTACTACAGGCGATGATGGTACCCGAAGAGCATTTAATATACTGATAAAACTATATATCGCAGTGGCGCGTATTTTAGAGAGCAGCAGATATTGAGAATGTGGCTTTATTTCTCTGCTATAGCAAGGGTTTACGATATTCCTTGATAAGTAAAAGTGCATAACTGAAATTTTACATACGAAATTATTTACAAAAAATTTAAATTTTTTTAAAAACTTATGGATTAAAAATTTAACCTCACCTAGGATGGGGACTATCGGATTGATAATCCGACCTGAGAGTACACCACTCTTAGGAACACCCTAGAGATAGGAGTCTCTACATGCAGTACATCAATGCTGATATCCGCGAGCTTGGCTCGTTTGAGGAGGCCACGAGCGGTCTCTGGTTTGGGGCTTACCGTGACATTTTTGCTGGCCGTCTCTTCTTCCAGTTCTCCCTGTAAAAGGGCGTACCCTGGCAAGGAAATTCTAGGGATAGGAGTTTTACCATGCAGTACATCAATGCTGATATCTGCGAGCTTGGCTCGTTTGAGGAGGCCACGAACGGCTTCTCCTTCTTCGGCCTGTACCGCGACCTGTTCTTTGGGCGCACCAACGTGATTGTCCATGCAGGCTACTACCCCTAAGCCTACATTTAAGAAGGTGCCTCACCTTTGAGGCACAGGCACTGTAACTCAATGAAGTAATATCCGGTGCCGAACCCTCTGTGTATGTAATCCTACATTGTAAGAGCGCATATTTCGGGATAAAAAATGCACCCGAAATATGCGCTCTTTCCGCTCTTATGTGCGCACCTATTTATTAGATCGTCAGGGGAATACAGGGGAGGGGCTTTATTATCGGAGGGCAGCTCCAATAAATACTTAATTATTACCCTGAAAAATAAAAACAATGTAAAACTGGCTATATGGTGGAGAATCTGCGGCTGCCTGGTTGTTTCAATAAGCTGTAGTGAAAGAACAATAACAGTACTCACCGCAGTAGGAGAGGGTGAACCCTACAAGTTCTGCCCTTCGTACATGACTTCCCAGGCGGTGCCGAACCGGTCGATGCAGCGCCCGTCGTATGCTTCCCACACCTGCTTCTCAAGCGGGTAAAGTACGGTTCCGCCCTCTGACAGCGCTGCAAAAACGCGATCCGCATCGGGCACAGAATCAGCCGAATAGACCAGAAAACTTGCTGGTGCGCCTTCGGGTGCTTCCTCATTCATAACATCTGAGCCCATGAGAGTCATGTTATTAAACATTAGGCGGTGTGAGCGATCTTCTCACCCCATTCTTCCTTGTACATCCCAGCGCTCTTGAGCGCGTCTGCCATGTCCCGGTAGCGGATAAGGCCATCTCGCTGCGCCCCAAAAAGCTCCTCATAGAAGTCGAAAGCTTCACGGGTGGTTCCGTGGTGGTTTGAAAGATAAACATTCATCTGTGCCATGTGAAATTCTCCTGATTTCGGATGATGGGGACAATAATTTCACGGTAGCAAAGCCACACTGCCCTTTGCTTATCTTCAATTGCGCACTTATTGACTCTTACGGGATGACAGCAGGTAACGTGCCAGCAACACCGGAAAATTCATGATGATAGGCGGGTCTTCGGGCAGAGGCAGGCGCATCATCAGGTGAACCGGCTCAGGTGTTGTTGCCGCATCAAATGTTATTGAGGAGTCTGCTTTAGCGCGGTAATTCTGGCTCAGCGCCTTTAGCGGATGCACCCCGAAACGCACCTCGCACGCCAGCAGGTAGTAGGTTCCGGGTGGAATATTCGTGAAGGTGTATTCCGCAGAACCAACCACCGCCACCCCAATAACCGGCTCTCCTTTAGGAATCGCAGTAGAGGAAACAACCCCATAAACGTAATATCGCTGCGGTAATCTGGTGGGTACACGGCTCGCACCGTCAGCTGATGCGGTGTTGTGACGGCGCTTTGACGGTGCTCAAACTGGGCGGTGCGACCGCACAGCCCCAAGAGCACACTCCGGGCTTTAAAAGACTCCCGGCGATAATCGCGAGGCGAGCTACCCGTATGCTGTTTGAAGGTGCGGGAGAAGGACGTTAAGCTACTGTACCCGGCAGTAATAGCGCTAGCTGTTACGGTACTAACGGGCGAGGAACGATCCAGAAGCCTCTCAATACTGCACTGAATTTTCAACACCTCAACATACTGCTTAATGGTGTATCCCCTCACCTGCCTAAACCGACGTGAGAGATAGTACGGGCTGTACCCGCAGGCTTTAGCAATGCTGGTGAGGCTGGGCGTGTCCCTTATATGGTCACGAATATAACGTATGACGGCAGTAGTTTCCATGTAAAATTATTTCCCAAGTATGTGACAAGTTCCAGAGCTCCTCCGTATACTCATCCCCTCATAGATTAGTATGCTAGAAATTTATCTTATCTAAGCTATATACTATTAAAAATACACCAGATATTACGAATATACTGTATTCAAATAATATAAATCAAGAAGTGTTTATTTCTTTGGTTGAATCTCCAATTACTGATTATTTATTATTGGTAATGATTACTTTGAAGCACTGTTTCTATATTATATTTGAGGGTTATCCGGGGGCTACGGGTGGTTCCCTGAGTAACCATCATGCTGTGCAGGGAGAGGTCACTGCATTTTTATATTACTAATAAAAAAGTCAAATGATGGGGCAACCGTCATGAGAAAACCATCGGAATGCAAAACACAAAGAGAATTATCGTGCGGATTAAAACATAAAAAAACCAGAATCCGATAAACCTATAGCAAACATATTTTTTTAACCATTTGTTCATCGAAAAAAACTTGGTTCATGAGAATCTATGACTATCTCATCAATAATATTTAATGGGATTTGATAATTGGGGCCATCGGAAAAAGTTTCCTCAAGAAGCATATCTTCATTCCACAAGTCATAAAATGCGCCTCCGTCATAATTTTTACAATCTTTTGCATTGAATAGCGCTTGTGAAATCCCGTCTTTGTTTTTATACAGGAAATCTATATAAGCTTTAGGGAGTCTATATTTTTCAAATATTTCCTTCATATCATGCTCCTTCAGCTATAACTTGAGACAAGTACCCATGTTTAGCTGCTCATTTTGCGATTTTAAATATTCCTCTGCCCGCTTCTTTAAGGTTTAATCACCAAGGTATTTTCGTCTTGGTTATCTGCGGTACAGGCCCGCTGCCTGGGCGGATATATTCGGGGTGGCAGCAGCCGAGCTAGGGGCCGGTGCATCAGCACGCACAATCTGCGACTGTTTAAACCGGCGGTCAGGGGTGCAGGTCTGCTTGTATTTAGTGTCCGCTAAGCTGCGGATCTTCTGCACATAATTCTGCGTCTCGGGGTACGGCGGGATGCCCTTATACTCCTCAACCGCGCCCGGCCCGGCGTTATACCCGGCCAGCACCAGATCCAGCAGCTCATCATCATTCGCGGCGTATTTAGCTAAACGCTCCTTCAACCCAACCAGGTAGCGGGACTGTGCAGCAATCGCATCGTGCGGGTCGCGCCGATCCCCGCCCTGACCCCACTGCGCCCACGCGGCATCGGTAAACTGGGCGATACCCTGCGCCTGTGCGTCGGAGACGGCACCCACCTGCCAGTGGCTCTCCGTCTCAAGCTGCGCGGCAAGAATCCCCGGGCGGTACCCGGTAGCGGATGCGCCCCGCAGCAGATCCTCACGCACCTCGGCGGGCGCATAGGTCAGATCGGTAACCTGGCAGTACTCGTCATAGGTTGCCGCGAGCCCCACCACGCCGCCTCCGAGCAGTACAACGGACGCGATCACCTGCCAGTTAGCCATGAAACCAGCCACGAACTTCGTGAGGAACCCCGCCCTCGACTTTTCAGACGCCATGCCTTCTAGAATAACGCACCCCGCCGCGGAAGCGGACGCGGCCCACACGCGCTAATCGCCGGAGCCTCCTCACGGTGAACGGGGTGCGTGCCGGTGCTGGTTACCGGCACCGGGCGGTGGGCAACCGGGCCGTTGTGCGCAGGTAAAATTTAGACGGGCAACCCTAGAAGAAAATGCTCATATTATTCGCACCATCAGGGAAAGGGATTATGGAAGCTTCTCAGGATAAAGAGCATAAATCAGCAATTGAACTGGATCTATTATTAGATGATTTTGTGTTGGATAAAAACAGTAATTGCTTAAAAGAGCTATTTGAATTACCTAGCGGGAAGTGGGCTGAAGTTAAACATTTCTTTGACCAAGATTATTACGCTTCAAACTATCGCAATTCGAATATTTCTGTCTGCTGGCTGCCAGATGTTGACGGAAGCAGCGATAAGTATCGAATAATCGTATTTTTTGATACAAATGATTTGGTGTCTCAGGTAATATCTTTGAACATGGCAACTTTGTCATCGAATAACTCTTGCTGACTACGCCAGGGCAGGGCGCAGATGCTAGTGCCCAGAAGGCATCGGCAGAACTGCCTGTCCTGTTAGGTGAGGACGAAGTTTTTGGCCCACGTGAAATCTCCCGAGGCGCTCTGCCTACTCCGAAACTCCGGCCCGAACTCAGGACCCCCAGCAGGACAATACTCTTTCCCGTACCCACCATGAGCTAACCCCGAAACCACAGGCACCTCTAAAAGACGCTGCACCCACAATTTTTCCCGAATATATTGCACGAGTATTTCAGCATCCTGAGTATTATTCGGATCAGCCCAATACCCATAATCCAGCCGGAACGCCACCTGAGAACCCACGTACCGGCACGGTTCTACATGCGGTTTAAACCGGTGCACCACCCCTGCGGTGTCGGTGAGCTCGAAAAGCCCGTTCTCATCCCCTAATAGGGTGAAATAACTAGAGTCAATCTGCCAGTAGTGCAGTGTAAGTTTCCGTCCCCGGTTCGTGACCCGCACGAGTTTCTCGGGCAGGATTTCCCGGTACGAGACCCTGCACACCCACAAACCCCACACAGCACCAGGAGTAAAGACTATAAGTAGCCCTGCTTTAACCCAGTCTCCCGTGTCTAGAGGTGCACCACTGATTCTTAGCTGGATCGTGGCGTACAGAAGAAGCGCTAGCATAATAAGCGCTCCCCATAAGAGCATTTTCATGAACCATGAGGCTTGTACCCGCACCGAGGCCAACACCCGCACTACAGCCCGAGGGTCAGAGGCTTCTTCTAATATCTGCTGGATTTTCTGCTCACGCTCACGCCGACGTCCTTCAAACACGGCTGAGAGCCAGAATGTTGTTGCTACAAACGTGACGCAGATGATTCCATAGATTAGTCCGTCACTCATCAGAGACTACCGTTCCTGCCGACCCAGTTTGAAGATCACCACTTGGTGTTGACGCATTTTCCCGAGCATCTTTAATCTTCCCTCCATATGTTTAGCCCCGGCAGTAAAAGCAGACTTGGCTGTGTTCACCCCAACCTTCTGAACCATCTTCTGGGCCTTCTCTTCAGCAGACATCTTCTGGTCGAGACCAAGAGCCATCGCATCAGCCCCATTACTCGTAACCCAGTCATTCGCGTAATTCCGAATGTATGGGCTATTGAGCTTACCAACTGTCTTTCCAGATTCCTTCGCCAGGTCAGCTGAAGCAGCCATACCATGGTTGATGCCACCACCAACACCGCCAAAGACAAAACCACCCGCGAACCCCATAACACCTGCTACCGCCTGATCCTTAGGGTTCCACTGATCTGTCGTTGCCGCATACTTCACTGATGAGATCGTAGCGTCTTTAGCCCCCTCTTGGAGGCCAGCTCCTATTACCTTCCCGCTCAGCTCATCAACACCACCTTCAAACGTCTTACCGTAGAGCTTGTCACCAACCCAATTACTCGCTCCGTTAATATACTTATTATTCCTGGCTGCAGAGACAACCTTAGTGTTTCCTATTCGGGTGATCCCAGCGTTGATTTTATCCGATGCTTTCACACCCATTTGTACAATCCGAGAAACTGATTTGCTGCCAGTTTCTGCCGCTTTTTCTGCTGTCGCCATGCTTTTCGCCACTGCGGCACCCTTCGCGAAGATACCGCCAACGACACCGCCTGCGGCACCGGCAAGACCACCAATCAGAGCGTCTCGACCGACGGTGCTCCAATCAACATCTTTACCTTCCATCTTCTGGGTAATCACCGACATGCCGCCGCTCATCAGAGCACCCGATGCAGCGCCCAGCAGTACCATACCCAACGGTCCCGTCGCCACAGCAGCAGCCGTCAGAGCAAGACCCACAAAGAGCATGGCACCAGCAGCAACATAATCCCCAAAATCTTTCCAGGCTTTATCCCTAGAGTATTTCTGGAACTCATCCGGCGACATCGGTTTCAGACCCCACGGGTCCATTAGCCCTACCGGGTTGTTCCCACAGAACGCATATACATCCGCGAAGAAACCAGTACCCGGCACCTGAGCCAACGGGTCTGTCGAGAGAAAACGCTTCGAGACACCATCAAAGACACGGGCACCCATCACATCCAAACCGGCAACACGCACAGACCCAGCACCGGTAAACGAGAACCCGGCAGGAAGCATAGATCCCCACACACCGCTATCATCCGCACTCGAGGTAAGCGGAAGACCGGGAATATTCATCCCCTGAGCATCCGGTGCAGAACCCAGCATGGACGGCACAGCCCACGGGTCAAAACCACCGGCAATACCAACCTGGGAGAAACCGCCGTCAGACCCGGGAGCAGGCATGCCGCCAGCACCTAAAATCTGTGGCATAGCAGCATCCGGATCCCACAACAACGGCGTCGAAACACCGTTACCCCCGGCTACCTGGGCAAGTTCACCAGTCACATCAGTCACCATACGAACCCGTGATGCAGCTTCGCCACCGTGAGCAGTCACATACGTATCCGTTACCGAAGCCAACCCGGAATACGCACCCCAAGCGTACTCACGAACCCGTTGTACGCCCCTGTCATCGGTGATAATCTCACGGGTACGTTCACCAGCGGCATTGTACTCATACGTGGTCACTGTCGTGAACATATGCTCTACTGTACGGTCGGTAGCAATAATTTCGGTGAGTTGGTTCAAACGGTTATAGGCGAACGAACGTTCACCCGACAGTACCCGCGAAGTCTCCTCAGGCTCGCCCGTGCCACCGGAATGACGCCAAGTGCGCTCAGAAACCATGAGCCCGGCCTCGAACACCCATTCAAACTCCAGATCACCAGAACGAGAACCCGTGAGCTGACCGGCAGCATCATAGGTATACACCACCAGCCCGTCGGCAGAATCCAAGCCCACAATACGGCCCTGCTCATCACGAATAACCTCGGTATGCTCCACCGAATCCGCCCGCGCCGTGTTCTCACGCGAGTACGAGCACACCAAACCGGAGACATCGTCAAACTCCCAGCGCGAGAGAATGTCGCCTAACTGGGCACGGATCAGCCTGCCCATCGCATCGTAGGAATACTGCGCCACCGGGCTCTCACCGTGAGCGTCTTGATCAGCGCGTGACATACTCACCACGCGGCCAGCACCATCATAGGCAATTGCAGTCTCACCATACGGGGTCACCATGCGCGTGCGGTAACCGTCGGCATCGTACCCCAGCGTGAGTGTGTACGCGCCCGTGTTCGTGAAAGTATTCAACGCCTGAACCTGCGCATCTACATCCGCCGTGCCAGAGGGCTCACCCGCAGTATCGGTCATCACGCCCGAACGTGAACGTTCCATCAGCAAACCGCGTGCATCATACACAAATCGATGCTGCACAAACGCGTCCTCAGACGCATTACCGTCAAGGGCCTGAGCACTGGCGTAATCGCGCACCCACACGGTACGGCCTTGATCCTCGATCCCAAACTCTGCAGCCTTCACACCATCAACACAGGTGTGTGACAGGCGGCCACCGGCAGCGTAATCATAAGTATGCGTATACTCGCGTACACCATCGTGAGCACGAATCAGACGGCCCGCAGCATCATAGGCGTACTCCTGCACCGATTCATCAACCGTACCCGCAGCCTTAATCACACGCACCAGACGATCTAGCGCGTCGTACTCATAGTCGGTTACCTGGCCGGTGGCATCGACAACACGGCAAACCTGCCCGGTTGCGGTATACGAGAAATGCGTGCGGAACCCCAGACCGTCCGCTGCCTGGATAATCTGACCGGCAGCATCGTACTTAAACCTTCGCTGCCCGAAAGCACTATCGCGCACACCAACCAGGCGACCGCACAAATCGTACTCGTACGATGCCACACGTAACACCGGCTTCCACACCGGTCACTCGGCCACACACATCATAGGTGATCTTCTCCACCGTACCGTCAGGGTTAACACGCCTGATAATCTGCGAGGCGGCATCATACTCCAGCCGGGTTATCGCCCAAGCAGAAGGCTCAACAACCCGCGAAACCCCCGCTTCATCGGTGTACCGCCCGGGAGTATCCAGGCCAACAGCATGAGAGATCACCCGCCCGGCAGTATCATACTCATAGGTCTCGATACGGCCTTCAGCAGAGATCACCCGCAGCACACGCCCAGCAGCATCACGCTCATAACAGGTCAGACCACCGGCAGCATCAAGAATCTCAACCGGGCGACCAGCAGCATCATAAGTGATGAACTCGCTCTCAACATCGGCCTTCTTCGCAGAAGACCCACCCCGGGCGCGCTTCTGCTCAGACGTAACCCGACCAAATATCCGTGTGAATGAACGAGGACGAGAACGCATCCGCGATCTCCTCAATACCGCGCTGACGATCTACCCTGCGTTTAATTTCAACACCGGTAGCATCCGTCACCGACGACAACTCGCCGTTCAAATCATAGGAATACCGGGTAGCAGCACCGCTCGGATCAGTAGCCTCAACCAACTGAGACAAACCATCATAAACATACTTCCATACAGCACCGCTGGCGGTAGTGAGGCCAACGAGATTGCCCCACGTATCAAAAGTGCCTTCGGTCGTGTGTCCTAGCGGGTTGGTGACACTAGCAATTTCCCCGCCTGCATTGTAGGTAAACCGGATAGTGGCACCGTAGGGGCCCGTTACCGAAGTGGGAAGATTACCACAACCCCCAGACGTATTGGTGCTATTACGCACCAGCGCGGGTAGGGAATCTACAGCAAGCTCGGGGTACGCAAAAGTCCAGCGGGCACCATCTGCGTTTTCGATACTCGCAAGCGCGCCTGAAGAAATTGTACGTCGCCGTACCGCGACGACCAAGCGGATCTATAACCCCAATAACACGTCCGTGGTCATCACGTATCAAGGTTGTAGTATTACCCGCACCGTTTGTCACGAGCACGAGATCACCGTAAGCATCGTACTCGAAGGTTGTGGATACACCCGTTGGGTCAGTGACTCGGGTAAGAAGACCCCTGTCGTCCCAGTCATAAAGCGTCTGAGCACCGTCTGCATCGGTCACAGCGCTTGGGTTTGGGTTCATCGAATCCGTATATTCATAGCTCACGGTCATTGGCGTACCCAGATTGCGGGGATCACGTGCATCCCGCACAGATACGCCGGTTATACGATCGTGTTCATCCCACCCGTAGGTATAGTCGGTACCCTCGGGGGTACGTTCACGCTTCAGCCTGCCTCGGTTATCGAATACGCGCGTGGTCCTAGAGCCATCGCGCTCAGTAATACCCACACGGTTTCCGAAAGAATCGTACCGCATGGTCTGTCGGCTGCCGTCAGTGGCGGTGATTCCGATCAAGCGTCCCTTGGAATCACTTGTCCAGAGGTTAGAGTTATCTCCTGTTTCAGCATCCGCCACGATAGTAACCAAGCTTGGGGTATAGGTGTACGAAACTTCACGTCCATACTCGGTGAGCTGGTGAACTACCCGGCCCAGTTCATCGTAGGTGTTGGTAACCTCTACAATCCCGTTGGCGTTGATAACCTCACGGATAAGTCCGGCATCCGTGTGAGTATACGAACGGACACCCGCATTTGTTGATACACCCGTCAGATGCTCACCCTCATACGAATATTCTGCGGCCATTAGCGGCGTATCGGCTTCGGTACCGGCCGTGTTATAGGTATAAGCACTAATCGGGCGATACTCGGGAGCTTCAGTGCTTTGAACTAGCGCTTCATAGTTCACACGAATCCCGCGCTGGGATCCTGGATGCACCAGATCTGTAACCTGTCCCTGCGCGTCACGGAATGCGACCACAGTATTTGATGGGTGCCCGTCGGTAGCACTCACCCAATCCCCAGAAGCGCTGAACCCAAAGGATTCGTGAGCGTTATTCATCACGATCCAATAGAAGGATTCCTGCGTGAGAGCTTGATCTGCGGATTCATCTAAGCCACGAGATTTCTTGAGCTGTTGCTGTGTTTCACGCTGCGATGCTTCAACTCGCGCATATGCATCAGAGCCCGGTTCTGCCCTCGTCAGCCACCATGCTTCCCCGGAGGCACGCGCGAATCCTTCACCTTCACGCGCGAACGTGAGGATGCGCCCATCGGCGGTAACCATGATGCTTTGTCGGCATCAAACTCAAGACGCTGATCCAGGGTAGAAGACCATCCGATGCCAAAAACACCCGAAGGAATATCTTGCGAGTTAGTCACAGCCAAGCTGTTATACATACGTTTCAGGTTCAGATTACGCGCAAAAGTTCCCGGGAAAGAAAGGTCGGTTTCAGGCTCAATGAAGTTACCCGTTGCCACGTTTACCGGATCATTCGCGAAGCCAGAAGTAGGGATTTCGCCCGTAACCTGAGCAGGATGAACCTCGATTTTCTGAACCTGAGGAGCACCAGTTCCACGATCCTGCATACGCTGATCCAGATATGCATTCGAGACGGTTTTGATTTTACTGGCGCCAGACCCAGCATCCCTAAAATCCTGGGCAACTCCAGAAACCCAGGTATTGACCTGGTTGCTCTGTTGAAGCCACCCCGCCATGCTGTTGATTGTTTCGCTGATATCGAGCGACCCGTGATGGCACGAACTTGTGTATGTGTTTAGCGCATTCGTAATGTCGGTATGCTTGAGCCCTGCTTCGTTGTCGTAGGATACACAGGCAGTATTGTAGCCGTCGAGGTTCTCTGGAATAGCAGAGGAAGTGCCGCCAGATGCATCAGGGGCGCCAGCATTGACATCGCGCTGCGGGGCAGAGCCAGGCTCAGCAGGTTTCGACGGGTTGGGAGCATAATCGGGACGGTGTTTGTTGAGAACAACACCATCCCAAGCTTGCTGCACACCGTTGCGGTTCTCCCACTCCCGAGCTTTCTTACGGTTTTCGTTTTCAACATGCGCGCACTCTTTTGATGTAATCTACCAGCTTCGCGCCATAACGAGCATCGCCACAACGTTGGCGGAGTTATTGGCAAGTTGTACGTGGCACATATGAAAGTCGTGGGCGTATTTGCCCTCAAATTTATCTCGCGCAGTATCAAAAAGACCGTCTCGCCCGCCCTGCTGGGTTTCGATAGTGTCTGCGGCAGAATTCAGCGCATTTCTGAGGGTTATCGGATGCCCCATCATCAAACTGAACGTCAGGGCATAGCGTGCGGCTTATCCGCCGTGCCGATACTCATGTTGTCGTCAACAGAGCTTTGCGGAGGATCAACATGTTTGAGCTCGGGCATAGGCGCAGGCTTACCGCCCAAAGAACTAGGTGAACCGCTGTTTTTAGGGGCGGTAGGTTCAGGGCGGACGTGCGGCATAGCTGCTCCTTGTATGGCCGTAATTACATCACCAAATATAAAGGTAATATTTATAAATATCTCAAAATTACTACAAAAAACATATATACTTTAACCTCTACATAATATTTAGTCAAGGCTACTTGTGATGAGTAGTAGATTGATACATTATGTATCGATCCGTTACTGAAGCAAGGCATTGTTTTGAAGAATGCTGCTCCGAAAGTAGCACAGGCTGCTGCTGAGGGTACCCAGACGACGGTGCCTCGGGTTGTGCAGTTAGGTGTGAAGACGTCGGATATGCTCAATGCCGGGATTTCAAAGGTGGGGGCTTTGAAACCGGTAGCAGCGATGCGGAATAGTAGTGTTGTGAATAATGCAAGTAACTGGGTGGGGTGGAAATTCTATGGTAAGACGGTCAGAGATGCTAGTGATCTTCAAACTGGGTCGGCAGGAACGGTAGTCTCTGATGAGTGACGGACTAATCTATGGAATCATCTGCGTCACGTTTGTAGCAACAACATTCTGGCTCTCAGCCGTGTTTGAAGGACGTCGGCGTGAGCGTGAGCAGAAAAATCCAGCAGATATTAGAAGAAGCCTCTGACCCTCGGGCTGTGGTGCGGGTGTTGGCCTCGGTGCGGGTACAAGCCTCATGGTTCATGAAAAATGCTCTTATGGGGAGCGCTTATTATGCTGGCGCTTCTTCTGTACGCCACGATCCAGCTAAGAATCAGTGGTGCACCTCTGAGACACGGGAGACTGGGTTAGCGCAGGGCTACTTATAGTCTTTACTCCTGGTGCTGTGTGGGGTTTGTGGGTGTGCAGGGTCTCGTACCGGGAAATCCTGCCCGAGAAACTCGTGCGGGTCACGAACCGGGGACGGAAACTTACACTGCACTACTGGCAGATTGACTCTAGTTATTTCACCCTATTAGGGGATGAGAACGGGCTTTTCGAGCTCACTGACACCGCAGGGGTGGTGTATCGGTTTAAACCGCATGTAGAACCGTGCCGGTATGTGGGTTCTCAGGTGGCGTTCCGGCTGGATTATGGGTATTGGGCTGATCCGAATAATACTCAGGATGCTCAGGTTTTGGTGCGGTTTATGCAGGATAAGTATTGGGTGCAGCGTCTTTTAGAGGTGCCTGTGGTTTCGGGGTTAGCTCATGGTGGGTACGGGAAAGAGTATTGTCCTGCTGGGGGTCCTGAGTTCGGGCCGGAGTTTCGGAGTAGGCAGAGCGCCTCGGGAGATTTCACGTGGGCCAAAAACTTCGTCCTCACGTAGAAGTCACATACGAACGGGGGCGCCCCGCCACCCCCTGTTATAGGGGCGGCGGCAGGGGAGAGGCTACTTGTCTGTTACCTTAATCTTGCCCATCGCACCGCGTTCCATCTCGGCGAACCGGTGATTCACGAACGTGTAGGTGCCGGGTTCGCGGAACTGCATCTCAACGAACCCGCCCTGCGCCGAGTCAAGATCGAGCGCCTGCGAATGCCCGCCGGTAACCCCGTACGGGTCTTTACCGCGCCGCAGCAGGTAGCCGCCCTCTTTATACACCGTGTCGAACTGCGAACCGACCACGTGGAAGCTCATGCCCTTTGACGGCCCCGCCGCCATCAGCCAGATACGCACCCGCTCACCCTTCTTTGCCTCCAACGGCTGGTTGATGTACTGGGTGGCGTGCCCGTTAAACATGGTGAACGTGGGGGTGCCCGCCGCGATGCCCTCGGACGAAACCTCAGTGAGCTTATTGCCGTTCTCCGCAGTCTGGCCCGTGTCGCTCAGGTACGTCTCGTTCTGCACCAGCACATACTCGTGGTCCACCGGGTCCATATCCTGCGGGTCGATCACCACCGCCCCGTACATGCCCGAGGCCATGTGCAGGCTCATGGGCGTAGTCGAGCAGTGGTACAGCCAGATGCCGGTGCCGGTCGCCTCAAAACGGTACACCAGTTTCTCACCCGGGGCGATGGTTTTCATCGTATTATCGGGGGAGACCATGCCCGCGTGGAAATCAAGCGAATGCCCCATCGACCCGTTATTTTCAAGGGTAATCTCAAAAACGTCACCCAGTTTGCCGTGCAGAATCGGGCCCCTATATGAGCCGTTGAACGTCCACGCCTTCACGTCCACCCCGGGGGCGACTTCGCGGTTAAGCTCCTGCACGTCCATAGTTATTTTGTGCACGGTCTTCCCGTCACGCTTCTCACCCGCAGGTACGGGCTGCAGCACCGGGTCACGCCGCTCATAGCCCTCCCCGGGGGAAGCGTGCAAATCAACGTTCCCGTTCTGGGCCGTCATCACGTTCGACCCCGAACCGTTCGACCCCGCGCCACCGCCGGAGGCGCCGCCCCCGTGGTGCCCATTCGCCTGCAGGTTAGAGCCGGTGGCTTTCACATGGAACAGCATGCCCTGCTGCCGGTGCCCGGCAACAGAGCACCAGCCCTCAGAGTCGGCAGTGATCACGCCAACATCCACGCTTTTCGTCTCACCCGGGTTAATCGTGCCGGTCTTAGCGCCGTTATTGAACGTCAAATCGTGGGTCATGCCCTGATCCTCGTTCGTCACCTCAACCACCAGGCGGTTACCCACCGGCACCTGCGCAGTATCCGGGGTGAAACGGTAGTTTGAGGTGGCCTTCACCTTCACCGTGGTGGTCTGCCCTGTGCCGGTCGCGGTTGAGCCGCCCATAAGGTTAAAGCCCACCGAGCTCGGATCCACCGCAATACCCAGGGTCAGCGCCAGCACCACCGCCAGCACCCCGAACAGGGAATGCCGGGTGTGGTTCACCGGCTCAGGCTGAATCCCAGACCCGTCGAAAGAGGGCTTCTCACCGCGGGCGCGTGCAGCCATCATCTCTTTGCGGGTATTCACCGACGCCTTCACCCCGCGCACCATACACGGCAGGAACGACGCCAACCCCAGCGCCCCCATCGCCGAGACCGTAACCTTCACCCACGAACCGGTGAGCGTAGTCGGAAGCATAAAAACAATCAGGCTCAGGTTAACCACTGTCACGCGCGCGGCCGCGAACCGGCTGAACTCCTTATTGGAGGCGCGTACCACCGCCGGGCCGCCGCCCATACGCTGCGGCAGCAGTAGCTCATAGCCCCCAGCAGCACCTGCAGCAGGAACCCCGCCACAAACACGGGGGTGACGGCGCGCATATCAAGCTCAGCGAACGGGGTGCTGAGCACCATGAACGCGGTGGCGAGCACCCCCAGCACCAGCCAGATGAACCCCGCCCCCCACCGACATGGGAGGGAACTCGCTGGGCCGTTTCGTGCGCATAGTGCGCACCATAACCACCGCCACCATCAGCAGACCCGCACAGTAGACGAGCAGGCCCGCCCCGGCGGCAAATCGCGCCCCCGGTACGCCCCCAAAAATCGCGCTGAGCGCCGTCACCAGCACACCCGCGATCATTAGCTGCAGCGCCCGCACACTAATACCCAGGGCGTTCTCCACCATTTTGGTGCGCAGCATCGTCGGCCAGAACGTAATGAGAGTGCCGACCACGGTCACACCCACAAACCCGAGCACGTTCACCGCCTCGTGAGCAAGCAAAAACTGGGCGTGAAGAGTTTTCTCAAGGCCCGGGAACGCAGTCATCGCCCCCAAGGCCGCGCCGAACGGCAGCATGAACGCGGCCGCAATATAGAAGCGGATAGTTGCACCAAACCGGGACGGCAGCGCCTGCTTCACCTGCTTCAGCAGTGCAACACCGTGCCAGGTGACCATCGCCCCCACCACGCTCGCCCCGGCCAGCGTGAGTATGTACAGCGTCGGCAGCTGCTCCTGAAACACCATGCCCAGCATGAGCACCACGATGCCAGCGTTAAGCGTGAAAATACGCGTGACCTGCACCCCGCGCGCCTCATCCGGGATTTTGATTTTCATCAGCGCTTCAGTGAAATGCTGACTCCAAATCAGGATAGAGTTCGTAATCAAGCCCAGGGTGACCATGTGCACGATCAGCCAGCCGCCATTAGGAATAAACCGGTGCGCCAGCAGGGCGGCAATAATCCCGAACATCCAGTATGACACAGGTTTAGAAGCACGCCGGTGCCACGTGCCGCGCCCCGATGCGCGCCGCGCGATCTCCTCAGCCGTCAGATTCGCACCAGGGACACCCTCCGGGCGGGCGCCGATCTGCAGCCCGCTGCTGCCGGAAGAACCCAAAGGCGCAGACCCCGGCTTAGGCCCGGCCGCACCCCGACCGTCCGCACCAGCAGCGCCAGCGCCCGCAGACCCCGCACGCTGGGAATCGTCATAGTGGGTGTTCTTACCCTGTGCACCGCCGCGTTCAGGCTCGTCGGCGGAAGGCCCGTTGAGTTTCTCGCTCACGCTACCGCTCTTTCATTCGCTGTGTCCAATTACCCCCATTATATTGCGCCACCTATACGAATTTTAGTGTCGGTGACCTGTGCTACATGACGTAGAGGAACGGTAGAATAGCCCCTATGAAGTACCTGTCCCTCGCCCCCTTTGCCGCACTCGCAGCCATCATGCAGGCGATCACAATCTACTCCTACGACCAAGACGCCATGGCGGTGGCAGGGCAGATTTTCTTCCCCGTCCTCTTCACCCTCATGGCGCTGTACCTGATGCTCAAAAACCCCGGAGGATCAGCGAAACTCACACTGGTGATGGCGATCGAGCTGGTCATTTCGGCCCTCACCTTCGTCGGGTCAAGCCAGAAAATCGCCGCACTATACCCCTCCATCATCGTGTACTATGTGGCCCTGGCCGCGCTCGCGCTTGAGGTGGCTGCGCGCATCGCCGATACCCCCAAACGCGCCAAGGCTTCCGCCGACGGCAACGACACCCCCGAAACTGACAGTCCCGCAGCGGAACAAGAACACGACAGCACGGGCGAGCACGACCCGGACGAAACCGCACTAGACAGCAACAGCACGGCGACCCGCCCCACCGAGGAAGACACGGACAACACCGCAGCGGGCGGCCACGACGACCCCAACACCGCAAAACCCGCTGCGGCAAAACCTGCCGATTCCCAAAAAACCACCCGCACCGGGATGCGCGCCGGGCTCAACCGCAAAGCACCCGTACGCCGCGGCAACCGCCTCATAGCCACCACAAAAAAATCAGACAAGCCCACCACAGACACGGACTAACAGGCCCCTGCCGCCCCGCCGCTGCACACCCTCGCCGCAACCAGCCGCACCCCGCCCAGCAGCAGGGCAGAGCCCCACCACAAGACCCCCGCACCACCGGGGAACACCCACGCCCACACGCCCACACGATAGACTGGGACAAACAGGCAACAGAAAACCAGCCACAACCGCCGCGCCCGGCGGGCCACAACCGACACCACGCGAAACACCCCCGAGCAGAAAGACCCACCATGACCACAGCGCCACCCGTGCAAAACCCCACGCCAAACACCACCGTGGCAGGCAAAATAGCGCTCGCGGCACTCGCCCTGACCGTCGTCGGCTGGCTCATCTACATCGAATTCACCGGCGGCCTGGACTTTAACGTCTACCGGCTCGGGGCCATGACCATCTTCGACAACGAAGGCATGCACAAAGACCTCTACGCCCGTGACCTGCTCGACTACGGCGCGCTTAAACTGCCCTTCACCTACCCGCCGTTCGCCGCGTTGCTTTTTGTGCCGTTCGCGTTCCTGCCGTTCGGGGTGGGCGTGGGCATCATGTACACCATCAGCATTGGTGTGGCCTGGTGGATGGCCACCCTCATCTACGACTACGCCACCAGCCGCGGCTACCACATCCCCTTCCAGGACAAGCTCGGCAGATACGGTACTATTGCCGTGCTCACCTTCATCATCATCCTCTCCGGGCCGTGGCGGCGCGGGCTTGCGCTGGTGCAGGTGAACCCCATTATCCTCATCCTGGTGCTGGCTGACTTCCTGCGCCCAGCCAAGCGTATCCCCCGCGGGGCGCTGATCGGTATTGCTGGCGGTATTAAGCTCACCCCGCTCGCGTTCGGGCTTATCCTGCTGATGCGCAAAGACTGGCGCGGTATTTTCACCCTCGGCGCCTCCTTCGCGGCGACTGTCATTATCGGGTTCATCTTCCTGCCCCATGAGGCCCTCACCTTCTGGACAAGCGCCGTCTCGGACCCCTCCCGCGTGGGCAACATTAACTTCCTTGACAATATCTCCATCCAGGGCTGGCTCATGCACCTGGGGTTGCGTGACCCGCTGCTGAAGCCCGCATACTACGGGCTGGTGCTCGCTACCATCGTCCTCTTCGCCGCGCTGCTGCACCAGCTGAATCGCCGTAAACTTGTACTCTCGCAGGTGGCGGTCGGCGGGTTCCTGATGGTCAGCATCTCACCCATCAGCTGGTCGCACCACAACGTCATGTTCCCCCTGATCCTCATGGCGCTCATCGTTGATGCGTTCCCCCGGTTCTACGCGCACCTGCCCGCCTGGGCCAACCGGGCGGCGCGCATCCTCACCTGGGTGGCCCTCATCGGCCTGTACATTTCGCCCATGTGGCTGGGTGCCTCCCTGTGGGGCAGCTTCAGCGACCTCGACAATATCTACCAGCACGCCCTGCTGTTCTCCACCGTGCCGATCCTGTGCCTGTACCTGGTCATGATCACCTGGGCGGTGGCGGCCCTAACACCCGCCGTGCGCACCGCAGACGAAGACGACCTGTTTATCGCCCCGCCCCCCGGTGCGGCACCCGAGGCCAAAAAGGGGTAGCCGTTGAAAAAACACCCCGCAGCGCTTATTCCGCATGCCCTGTTCGTGCTCACGGTCATCTACATGGTGCAGTACGTCATTAACGACGGCGGCAACGACCTGTACATTTACCGTCTAGGGGCCGAAACCATCACTGATGGGCCCGGCGGGCCCGGGCTGTACGAGGTGAGCCTCGACAACTACCCGTTCACCTACCCGCCGTTCGCCGCGCTGCTCTTTGTGCCGTTCGCGCTCATGCCCAAAGAAGTCGGGATGGCCCTGATGATGCTCATCACCGCCGGTATCGCCTGGTGGCTGGGGTGGGTCATCACCAAGTACGTGAGCAGGCGCGGGGTGCGCATCCCCCTGTACGAACACCTGGGAACCGCCGGGTGTGCCTCAACACTGGCGCTGCTGATCTGGGCGAGCGGACCGTGGCGGCTAACCACCCACTTTGGGCAGATTAACGCGGTCATTCTGCTGCTGGTGCTGGCTGACTTCCTGCGCCGGCCACGCGCATCCCCCGCGGGGTGCTGATCGGTATTGCTGGCGGTATTAAGCTCACCCCGCTCGCGTTCGGGCTTATTCTGCTGATGCGCAAAGACTGGCGCGGTGTTGCCTCCGTGGCGGGTGGTTTCGTGGGCACCATCGCCCTCGGGTTTTTGGCGGTGCCGGGTGAGGCCGCCTACTACTGGGGTGTGGCGGTGCGTAACACCTCCCGCATTGGGGTGACCGCGTTCTACGATAACGTGTCTCTGACCGGTATCTTCGCGCACCAGGGCGTGCCTGAGCCTATCGCCACGGTGCTGGTGGTGGCGCTGTCCCTATTCCTGCTGGTGGCCACCGCCGCCCTGATGCGCCTGTTCATCCGCGCGAACATGGTGTTTTCCCAGGTGGCGTTGAACGCGTTTTTAATGCTCCAGATCTCCCCGATTAGCTGGTCGCACCACAACACCTGGTACCCGGTTCTGCTGGTTGCGTTGTGCCTGGAGATTTTCCCGCTTATTATGCCTGCGGCACGCCCGGTAGTGTACGTGCTGAGTGCGTTCGCGAGCGTGATCGCACTGGTGGGCATGTATATTTCCCCGTTCTGGCTGGCGGTGCTGTTCTCCCCCAAGTACTCTTCGCACGAGATGATCTACCTGCCGCAGGGCGGCGCCGGGCTGGTGGCCAGTTCAGCCCCGTACGCCGCCATGTACCTGGTGGTGGTGTTGGTGTTCCTCACTATTGGGCGCACCGGGCAGCAATTGATGCGCGGGTGGACTCGGGCCGGTTCCGTGCGCCCGAACGCCCCGCACCGTAGCCCTCCACACGCCCGCGCCCAAGAGGGCACAGCTAAGGCCCGTCGTGCATCACGACGGGCCTTAGTAATCAGGGCACCTTCCGGTGAGGCGACCGGGTGCGGGCTACTTGGTGTTCATGCGCCACCGGGCGTAGGGCGCCTCAACGAACATGTACACCTCGCTGCTGCTGTCTTCCCACTCGGTGGTGCTCTTCGACGAAGCCATGCTGGTGCCAATCACCGAGCCTTTACCGACCGCATCCAGCCTGAAGTGGTAGTAGCCGTTATTGTCGGTGCTTTCGCTGTTCACCTCAAACGAGCTGGTGCCGCCGGTGTAGGTGAAGGCGTAGTTACGTGCCCGGCCCTCAATGCTCTCACCTTTGCCGTACTTCGGTGCGGAGGAGGCATCGTACACGCGCACCGTCCACTTGCCTTCGCCCTCAATCTGCAGCTTGCGGGTGGTTTTGCTGGTGGTGTCCATCCAGGCGGAGCCGGTGATCGTGGAGCTCACGCTGCCGGAATCACGCACCTCAAAACCACTGGACTGGTCTTTGTCGGTTTTACCCGCCACGTTCAGCACACCCCGGTTATTCTCGTTTGCGGGCACGGACGCGGGAGTGAACTCGTAGTAGACCAGCGCCTTCGAGTCGTTGCCGTTGGGCTTTTCGATGTCGATGGTCTTCTTACCCTCACCCGTGTACTCCTTAAAGTCGCCCGAGGGCTTCTTCAGTTCGGTGGAGTCATCCGAATCGGAGGATGAGCTGCTGCTCGCGGACGAGGAGCTGCTGGAACTGCTTGCGGCAGGCTCCGCGTTGTTCGTATTGTCGCTACCGCGCGGTATGAACAGCACCAGCGCCAGGATCAGCAGCACCACCAGCAGAATAACGCCCGCGATACTCGCCAAACCCAGCGGGGTGGAGAAGAAGTTCTGGTTCCCGTTATTTGCGGTGAGTTTTTCACGCAGCGTATTTACGGCCCCGGCTGCCCCTCCGGAGGCTTTCTTGGCTGCCGTGCCACCAGCCGCAGCCGCCGCAGGTGCGGCAGCGTTTGCGGGGTTAAACTGCGCGTTATTCTGGGTGTTTCGGGCATTCTCAGCCGCGAACGATGCGGGGGTCACGGTGCCGGGTGCTGGCGCGTTCGCGACCGGGCCGCTGGCGTTGCCCTGCGTACCGTCAGCCGGGGTGGCCTGCACGTCGCGGGCTGTCAGTCCGGTACCTTGCGTCTGGCTCGGCTGGGACTGATCGGCTGGGGGCTGCTGGCCTGCCTGGGCCTGCCCCGCCTGCGGGTTCTCCGGCTGGGCACCGGGTTGGCTTTGCGGGTCATACCCGTAGCCGGTGCCTGCCGTATCTGTCCGTACCCCTGGGCGGCGTCCTGACCGTAGCCGGAGACACCGTAATCCTGGCCGTAGTTCTGCGCACCATCCTGCCCGTAGCCGGGTGACTGCACCGCGCCGGGGTCGGTGCCGTACGAGGCGCCCTGCGCTGATGCGCCGCCCTGGTTCGCGGAATTCACGGGAGCGGCACTCTGCTGGTTTGGCAGCGGAATCTGCGAGGGGTGTGATCCGCCAGCTCGGGGTTAATCGGCTCCGGCAGGATCGGAGGAACAGCCGGTGCTGCGGCCTCAGGGGCCTGATCGGAACCTGCCCCAGCGGATGCTGCGGGTGCAGCAGCCGGTGCCGCGGGCTGGTCGGTGGGCTCTTCTGAGAGCCCGTACCCCGAAGGGTCCGCCGTGTATGGCTGCTTGCCGGTTTCGCTAGCTGCCACATGCGACTGTGCCGCACCGGTACCCTCGGGGAAGGTCGCTGCGGGCAGAATAGAGGCCGGTTTAGCGGCCTCATCCGCGCCCGATGTCTGCTGCGCAGCGTCAGTTAGCCCGTAAGGCTCCTGCTGGGGTCCCGGTTCAGGTTCGGGGGTGTGAGACACGGCCTCCTGCTGGTGTTTCCCAGCATCGTGAGCTTTAGCGTCACGAGCCTCGACACCATACTCCTGGGCACCATATTCTTGGGCACCATCGGTTTCGGTGCCGGTGTTTTCGGTACCGCGTGCCTCAACGCTGTGGTCTTTAACGCTGTATTCCTCAGCGCGGCGGGACGTACGGGGCGCACCCTCAGCCTCTTCTGCGGTATCTTTCGCGGCGTGCCGCGGCTTTACCTGGGACGGCTGCTCGGTGGAGGGCTCATCACCCTCGGTGCGGGCCTCATCATCCTGGGCGGTGTGCTGGGCCGCGGCGGAGGTGTCGTGGAACTCAATCAGGGGCGAGTTCACCGGCGAAGGCAGCGCATCCTCATCCTCAGACGCGGTACTTTCAGCATCCTGGACCGAGGGTGTTTCCTTCGGCTCGAACGGCTCATCATCGTCGAGGGGCGAAAGCGCAATAGTCGCCGCGTCTGCGGGAATATTCGCTGCGGTATCCACCGACGAGGCGGTGGTAATGTCCGGTGCCTCAACGCTCGCGCCGAGCATCCGCTCACCCTCATACACGAACGGTTGGGCGTTATCGTCCTCAGCCGCCTCGGCTGCCCTGCGGCGGCGCTTGGGAGGCTCGTCACCGCCCATAATGTCATCGGCGGAGGTGCGGGTTGCCGCATCCGACTTCTGCTCCTGCACCGCAATACCTTCAGGCGGGGTGGGCAGAGGCATAATATCGTCGGCGCCCGCACCGCTGAGGGTGGGCCCCTGCCGCTGCTGCCGCTCACCCGTGTCTGCCTGCTCTTTCTGAACCTCATCGGCGGCGGGGCTCGTGGCGGCGTGTTTTGCGGTGTGCTGTGCCGCACCGCCGGTTTCTTCAGCTGCCGGCGCGGTGTTCTCAGCGGCACCCTGGGTGTTCTGTGCGGGTTTCGCGTCGTCTTTGGGCTGTTTCTTCTTCGGCTGAATCTTAATGAGCCCCTGGGTGTCGAGGTTTTCGTTCACCTCAATACTGATGTGCTCACCGGGTGCACCCTCGTTTGATGCACTCATCTCCTGCGCCTCACGCACCTGCGCGAACCGGCGCAGAGCGTTCTTCACGGGTTCGGGCTGCTCCAGCTCTTCGGCTGTGGTGGCACCGGTGCGGGTCTCGGCGGCGGGGCGTCTTGCTTGGGGAGGTTTGCTCAGAAGAAATGTGTTCAGCGGAAACCTGCTCAGCGGCACCCTTTTCGGTGGAGGATTGCGCGTACTCTTCGTCCCGTGCAGCACGCCGCGCAGCCCGGGAATCACCAGAATCAACCGTATCCGTTTGGTTTTCCTCGGTCTCGGGGAGTGATGCAGGGGCAGCGGCGACCGGCTCGGGCGAACCGGCATGGGTGCCCTCCTGCTCGCCCGCACCCGCTGCGGGAGTAGCCTGAGCAGGGCTCATCCTTCTGCAGTTCGCTCTTTTATTGCATCACCAACGGGGATGCTGGGAAATGTCAGCTTCCCGGTGCGCTTCAACGTCAGCGGTGGCCTGCGACTCCGCCAGCTCATCTGCGGCGGGGGAGTCGGCAGTGCTCTCACGCTGAAAATCTGCGGGCTCCGGCAGGGTAGGCTCGCCGCTAACAGGCTGGGCGTGCCGGGGCGTGTCCTCGGCGATCTCGGCCACCTGCGGCCCGCTCGTGGACTCACTAGCTGGCTGGGTGTGCGCTGCCGAAGCGGCGCTAGCCTGCTCGTCCTTGGCATCAGCTGTGTTCTGCTCAGCCTGCTGGGCGGCTGCGCGCTCGGCAGCTTCACGCTCGGCGGCCTCCTGCGCCGCCTGCTGAGCCATGAACTGCTCGCGGGCGGCCCGGCGGGAAGTCGGCTGGGGCATGTTCTCGGGCATACCCGCCACAGCCTGCCCACCGTTAAAACCGTTTGACTGCCCTTCCACTACCTGCGGGTGTCCGCCAGGCTGCGGCTCGGTGGTGTTTGCCGGGCCGTTTGGCTGCAGGCGGGCACGCTCAGCCTCGTAGTGTGCGGCATGAGCCGCACGGGAGGGGTGCGAGGTGGCCTGCGCCATCCTGAAGTCATCATTAAGCGGGTCGAAAGAGGTGGTGCGCGGCTTCTGCTCTTGCCCCTGTTCAGTACCGTTACTGTTCTCCGCGGTCACCGTGTCGTGTTCGAGGGCGGAATGTGCGGGTGCGTTATGAGATACAGCGGTATCGACGGTTCGCTCTGTGCCCGCCTGCTCCTGTATAGGAAAACTGCCGGTGGCGGGGGCTGCGGGACTATGCTGCGCGTGTTCCTGTGGGGTGGGAGCAATAACCGAGTCGTCACCCGCTAGAGTGTAGTCGTCGCCAACGTGTGCCGGAAGCTCATCCATGGGCTCCTCATACGCCGTGCCTTCGTCGTTGAAATCGGCGGAATCGGTGGGCTCCTCAATCCACAGCTGCCACCCGGCGGGACTGGGCCCCACGCGGGGTCAGGGGCGCCAAGTGGGGGTGGGTTTCCAGCCTTTGGGGGTTTGGGCCAATTCGGCGGCGGATTAAAAATCAGTGCCATGAGAAGCCTTCCTTCTGCCCGCGCCACCCCCATACCCGGAAGCGATGGCGCGCACAATCTAAACAAGAGAAATACGGTAACCATAGAATTATGTCATATTTACCGCTAAAATACCCTGTAACAGTCACTTAGACAACCCCACGGCGCAACGTTGCGTGAGCATCGAAAAGTTGCAGGAGCGGCATATATTATGAGCACTAATTCGTCGGAGCCCAAACGGCACCCCGAGCACAACCACCACGCAGGCACAAACCAACAGAGGCCGCAGGATACGAGGCAAAAATCACCTAAATCATCCGCTACTTCCCCAGCCCCTGAGACCACCTCAGGGGTTACTGATGTGCCCTGGAGCAGCTCCAACACCGCTGCTCAACGCGCCGAGAGCACCACCTCGGATTCGGGCAGTGAACAGGGCCCCCTCCAGGCGGCCCCCGTCAGCCCCGGGGATGATCCGCGGCCGGTATCGCAGCTACTTGCCCTGCCGCCGCTAACGGACGCTATTAAGCAGGTCTCTAAGAACCCCGAGAACCCACCGGCGCACGGCTCGTATGCGGTGCCCGTATATAACCTCGACCCCAGCCTCACCTCCGATATGTCGGCCTCTGTTGAGCGTACCCTGCCGTACCACCGGTTGGCCTTGCCGACGGCCGGTCCCGCTGGTTCACGCCCCTGCTGGAGGGCCTGGTGGGTCTGGCAATCTATGTGGGTCTGATTACCCTGTTTACCGTGATGACGAGCATCTCACTGATCATCCGTGCGGATAAAACAACCGACTTTGGAACCTACATAAGGGACAAAGTACTGGATGATCCGCTGGCTATGTTCTTCATATTCGGTACAGTTGCTCTCATGTTCCCCGCCATACGTGTTGCACGCCTGATTTTCGGTCCCCGTCCATGGGGCCTAGTGCACTCGGTGCAGCGCCGGATCCGCTGGTCGCTTCTGCTGACGGCGCTGGTGGTGGGCGCCTTCTGCTATGGGCTGTACACCCTGCTGACACTGATGCTGGACGGCTTCTCATCCATCGGTTTCCACCACAAGCAACCGCACGAGATTGCCTTCTGGCTGAACATGGTGATGCTTCTTGTTCTGGTGCCATTGCAGTGCTACGCGGAGGAACTGATATTCCGCGGCTACCTGATGCAGACCATCGGCCGGTGGCTCAAGAACCCGGCGTGGGCGATCCTGCTCCCAGCCCCCCTCTTCATGCTTGCCCACGACTACGACCCGTGGGGGCAAGCCTCAATAGTGGTTATGGCGGTACTCGCGGGGTTCCTCTGCTGGTACACGGGCGGCTTAGAGGCAGCTATCGGCATGCATGTGATGAATAATATAACAACGATGGCGATGGGTATATTCGCGAACACGGACCCGCTTCAGATGCAGAGCAGCGGCACCCCCACCGATTTCGCGATGGTGCTCGCCGCCGAGCTTCTCTACACGGCGGCCATCTGCTGGTTCACGCACTACCGCGGCTACCTGCGCACTGCTACGTTCACTGTGCAGGATCCGAAGCAGGGCCACGCGCCCGTGCAGATCTCGCCCGCCCAGGCCCTTCAGGGGAACTCACCCCAGTCGCCGGAGCAGCCGAAGCAGCAGGGGAAGTAACCTCCCCAAAAAAAGCTCACGGTGCGGTGTGCCGGTGCGGGTTGAGAGCCCACGCGGGCGCACCGCACGCATCATCTGGTGTTTCCGGTCAGAGTCTCTTCACGTGGGGTAAAGCAGCATTTCTTGCTTTTACCTCGCGTGAAGAGGCCTTTTAGTACCCCAAAACTCTCGCGTGAAGGTAGGCTTAAAACATGAGTGTAGACGCAGTGAAAAACATCGAAGACCTAGCACAGTTCGTTGAGGACTCGCCGGTTTCTTACCTGGCGGCGCGCACCGTGGCGCGGCGCCTGCAGGGGGCCGGGTTTACCGAACTGACCGAGTCTGAGACGTGGCCCGACTCCGCCGCGACGGGGCGCCATTTTGTGGTGCGTGACGGCGCGATTATTGCGTGGGCGGGCGGGCGTCAGGCATCTGCGGCGAGCGGCTACCGGGTGCTGGGTGCACACACCGATTCGCCCGCGCTGAAAGTTAAACCGAAATCTTCGCTCACGGTTAAAGGCTGGCACCAGATCGGTGTTGAGAACTACGGCGGGGGGTTGCTGAACTCGTACCTTGACAGGGAGCTGCGTTTGGCGGGGCGGCTGACGGTGCACGAGGGCGGCACCCTGCGTGACCGGTACGTGTGCACGCCGCCGCTGGCGCGCATCCCCCAGCTGGCCCCGCACCTGGACCATAAACGGAACGAACTGGTTCTTGATAAACAGTTCAACCTGTACCCGATTTGGGGTATCGACCCGGGGCAGAACGATGTGCTCGCATACTTGGGGCGGCACACGGTCGATGAGGGCGGCGACGTTGACCCCGCCACCGTGGTCGGCTACGACCTGCTGACCGCCGATTCTCAGCCGGGGCGCCGGTTTGGGCAGCACGGCGAGTTTTTTGCCTCCGGCCGACTGGATAACCTGTCGTCGGTACACGCGGGGCTGTGCGCGCTGGAGCGGTATGTGGCCGATAACGCCGACGAGCACGCATCCCACACCGTGATGCTCGCCGGGTTCGACCATGAGGAGGTCGGCTCGGAAACCCGCAGCGGCGCGGCTGGCCCGTTCCTGGAAGATGTGCTGGTGAGGCTGTCGGCGGCACGCGGCGAGAACACGGAGCAGTACCGCCGTTCTGTCGCCTCCTCAGTGTGCCTGTCGGCGGATGCGGGGCACCTGCTGCACCCGAACTATCAGGGCCACCACGACCCGGTGGTGCAGCCGGTTCCCGGTGCCGGTCCGCTGCTGAAGATTAACGCGAACCAGCGGTACGCCACAGACTCGGTGGGCGCCGGTATTTTTCGCGGCGGCATGTAGGCGGCACGGGTGCCGTATCAGGAGTTCGTGTCGAATAATAATATGCCGTGCGGTTCCACCATCGGGCCTATCACCGCCACCCGGTTGGGGATGCGTACCGTGGATGTGGGTGTGGGCCTGCTGTCGATGCATTCGGCGCGCGAAATGTGCCACGTTCACGACATGGCGTACCTGACCCGCGCGGTGGAAGGCTTCTACCGGTTACAGGGTCTATAACCGGACTGCTGCATAGCGGGACGGCGCAGGCGGCGGTAATGACGGCACAACATAGTGCATGGTTTTGGCATTTTGTAATGCTCCCATCCTTACAAAACAACCGAAACCGTGCACTATATGAGTGCGTGGTGAAGGATTAAATACTTATGGTAACCGGGGAAGCATATGACGCCGTAAGTAAGCAGCAAAACGAGGAGCTTCAGCTCTTTCAAGTGCCCCGCATAAGTCTGCTTCACCATATTTCTTAATGAAATATCTTTCTTGGAATAAATATATTTCTGCGAGGTCTGTAGACGACAATGTGAGGGATTCTTGAGTTGACCTACCGAGATGCGGTTCCACAAAATCCATCAGAAGGTCGTCAGTGCTGATAGTTACATAGGGTAAGGGCTCGTCGGTATTTTCGCTCGTTTCCCAGTAATCCAGGAGAGCTTTGTCGTTGGTGACTAAGTAGTCAATATTGTGCTTCACCATTGCTGCATGTATATGAAGGTCGTTCTTATCGGGGTATCCATGTATTGAGGAGATGGGGTAACCTTCTAACACGAACACAGATTTACCTATCTGCTCTCTAACCTTCACCCGTGCAGCATCATTTCCAGTTGGGTTTCCTCTAAGCCAGTGGTACCCCCACTCGTCGAGAATATTCTGTGTTGTGTGTATATCGAAGTACTTTTTAATTAAGAAGGAAATGGAGGATAACAGAAGTGACTAATAAAATAGATTTTTTAAACGAATATAGTTTATCTAGTTCAAGTGTAGAAATTGTGACGGATGAAAGCCAAATTGTAGAGGCTCCAATTCCAAATTTTTTGGAAAGAAGCACTTTTGTCAGATAGTTTGGAAGAAAGAAAAGAAAAAAATTCTTTCAGTGTGGAAAGAATATTCTTCTTCTGATTTGCGAAACACAATTTCTTATTTAGAGCGATTATTTAAAAAAATATAGACTTGATTTGTTTAGACGGCGAATATTCGCTTTTGTATACGATTTTGACTTACCAAACAGGAGAAGAAATCTATTATGAAGGAAGCAACCCGTTACAGTTGAGGTGCTGAAACAAAAGTTTGGAGAAAACGCACCAACTATAAAACAATCAATAGCAGATTTCTATACTCATATCCACAACGGTTTTTATGATTATACAAGTAAAAGCATGGGGATTGATAACCTTAAAAATGTGAACTCTATGGCAGATTATGACTGGGAATATTTGCAACAGTTAGACATAGATTTAATCCCGCTTTTATAATTTTTCAGTAACGGTATGGGGAATACGTTGTTTTAGACATCGAAAATGGAAACACCTATTTATGGTCGTCAAGAGAACTTCCTAAAAGGCAGTCTGACTTTTTGGGCTTTTGTAGACGAATGGATTATAATTGGATTAGATTTTTAAAACAGAGAGTATAATTTGTTGGTACCCTAAATGTTAATCAAGAAAAGTATAACATTTGGGGTATTTTTGTTATTCAATACAATTTACCTTGACATCTTTTCATCTTATGCTATACTAATTTTATTACTTTTGGGAAGAGTAAGTGTTGAGGGAGATTGGGAGAGGCATGATTTGCTTTTATCTCATACTTGCTCACTCTGTCCGACCCTCGGACGGGGTCGACTAGTTTTGGTTTACTTCGTCAGAGGCTCAGATTGTTTGTCCGTGTTCTCATTCGCACACACCAACCCTCTGATTGTGTGGATTTGTTCTCATTCAGACAATCTGACCCTCGGAAAGAGTGCCCGAGTTCTGATTGACTCCGTCAGAGCCTCAGATTGTTTGCCCTTGTTCTCATTCGCACAATCCGAGGCTCAGATGAGGCAAATCTGTTCCAGTTTACTCTGTCAGAGGGTCGGACAAGCTCTTTTCAAAAGTAATGACCATATCCGAGGGGGATCGGATAAAAATGAAAAAGAAAAGGTGGATATATGCCAGCAAAACAAACATTATTAAATCTGCAAACGAGCAGTTTACGCTATGCCGAGTTTTTCTCAGTTTATCGCGCGTTTCTTAGACGATGTCGAAAAGGAAAACTTGGATGTCAAGAAAGAAGAAATCTTGTCTAACTTGCTGGGGCAGCTAAAGACTAATTTGCCTGCTTATCAAGCATCGCTAGGACAAGTTCGGGTGAGTGAAAAGTCCAGCACGATTACCGAAGCCGACCAGTTGCGGGATGAAGATTTCCAAGCGCTACGCGAAGCAATTAAACCCTATCGCAATAGTCGCCGCGAAAACGAAAAGGCAGCTTATAAGACTTTAGACTTGCTTTTCGACCAGTACAAGAAAGCGACCAAGGTTTCCTATGAAGAAGAAAGCGCGCTGTTAAACAGTCTACTAGAAAAACTCAGAAAAGCTGAATACCAATCCGCTATTGAGACTTTGGGGATTGGGCGCTTTATGAATAACTTGACCGAAAGCCAAGCGGCTTTTGAAAAGGTCTTCTCTGACCGCTCACAAGAAAATCTCGCTAAAGTCAGCTTTGACACCAAGCAACTGCGCAAGGACTTGGCAGTTCCTTACCAACAACTAAGCGACTATGTAGCTATTCTAGCTCAGTTGAAAGAAGACGCTATTTACCAAAAGACCTTATCTGTCCTCAACAACAGCCGCAAGTACTACGCCGATGTCTTGGCACGCCGCAAGGGCAAAGATAAGAAAAGAAGCGAAAAAGGTAGAAACGGAAACAGAATAAAAAGACGCTCCACTTACTCATAAGTGGGGGCGATTTTTTTCTCTTACGCCGTTTGGCTTCTCGTTCTAGTTTTGCCCAATTAGTTCACATACTTACACCACCACGGAGCACTACAGTATTTCAGATATTGTCAATAGCGACAAGACCCCGATACCCGCCGCCAAGGAACTCTACGATGCCAAACTCAAGCTGGCAAAAGAAGGCTTGGCGAAGATTGAGAAAGAAGACCATGAGAAGTACGAAAAGCTCAAGGGTTTGAGCGACCAACAACTCATGGAAGCCATGTTTCCGACGCAAGTCGGCGAGTATGAGCGGGCGCGCTCGACTTGGAAGGAGAACAACAAGGGCTGGTTGCAGTGGGTTGAAATTGATAGCAGTGGGTGCCATTATCGCGGGGAGTGTCCTGAGCGGAGGCACACTCGCTCCTATCCTTATCGGAGCAGGGACAGCTTACCTGGTGGCAGATAGCGGTTATCAGGCGGTTAGCGGGGAGACCATTTCGGGGAAACGGCTGACTGACGGGGAGCGCATCTGGGCAGGTGTGGACGCAGTCTTGACGGCAGCGACCGGTGGCTTTGCGACCTATGCCAGCGTGCTTGCCAAGACAGGGAAAGCCGCAACGACGACGGTACAGACGGTAGGCAAAGCTGTCAATTATGCCGACGATGCCAATGACATCGCTCATACGGTGACCGCGATGCAGGATGACCCTTGGGCGCAGCACTCCAATTTGGAATAGGGCGTGCGATTGGTCATGGAGTTACTGCTCTTGGAAATAAAGCTCGAGCAAGATTTGGCAAGGGTGGCAGTGGAGCTGATGTGGACTTGCCAAGTAGTGGGAAAGGTGTGGATCTGCCAGCGGGCAATGCAGGTTTGAAGACCCATGCGGACACAGATGTGGATCCGTCTACGCTTGGTACAGGCAAGAAGCCAAAACCAGAGATTCAAACGCCCCAACATCAAGAAATACCAAGTCCAAGCAAGAAACCAGAGCTTGATGTGATGAAGACAAGCAAGCCTGAGATTGACCGTGCAAGCAGTCCAGAGATAACTGGTCCAAATAAGAAGCCAGAAATTGATACCACTAAAACGGCGAAACCCGAGATTGACAATCCAAGCCGTCCAGCGGTGGATAAGACCAACAGCAAGCCGAGCGAGATTGATACAGGCAAGACGGTGAAACCGGAGGTCAGCCAAGCTCGTCCGAGCGAGGTGGCGTCACCAAACAGTCGTCCAAAAAGAAGTGGATGTGACCAAGAAGCCCGACATTGAAGTGACTCGCCCAGCCGAAGTCAATCCGACCAAGGTTAAGCCAGAAATGGAAACCAAGGTCAAACCAGACATTGACGCAGCGGCAGCTAGTGCCAGCGCCGTTCCGAAAGTCAAGGCGCAAGAACCCGACCTCCCCAAAGCCGGACAACCCGAAGTCACTCCTGATGCCGGCAAGAAGGTGCAGAAGCCAGAAGAGGTGGATACCGAAGCAACTAAGGCTGGTATAGGAATGTCGGAAGATGCAAATTATGCACAAAAGACATATGGTCACTCGTTCAGTCAAGAAGGACAGAAAATATATTCTGAATTAGCAGGGGAACCTATAAAAACAATTGATGATTTAGTTGATGCAATAAAATCGGGTAAAAATAGATATTAAAAGACTTACCGGTTGAATATATCAATCGTGATGGAAATACTTTGATATTGAATACTCGTACATCACAGGCTTTAACTCAATCAGGTATTCCTAGGAGTGATTGGCATACGATTGATAGGACGGGAGAAAAGTTACACGAGACTTTGCTTGACGGACAACTACAAAGAAACAAACTCACTTCAGAAGGTATTAAAGAAGTTAGACCAAGTAACAGAAAAGGATAATAAATATGACATACAAAACAGAATATGTTTTACCTATGTTTTCTTCAAATTTAGAAAAAGAGCCTGAAATTCAGATAACAGGTTTGGAGGTTGCAATTCGGATTTCAGGTTATGATGATGAGGAACAATTTAGTGAAGTTCTACTAAAATTTCAATCAGTCTTGGAATTTACTCGGACATCCTCAAAATTTGGAATAACAGAGGGTTCTTATGATACAGTCATTAAAATTGAAAATTCTAAAAGATTAGCGGAGTTAAAAGAAACAAATGAAAGGGACTATGCGTTTTGGTCTCCTAATCATTATGCTTTTTACCTAGACGGCTCAGGTTTCTTTCAAATAATTGCTGATAGTTTTGAGGTGGAAAGGCTTGTTTGATTATACAAAACTTAGTAGAAAGTATCCTATATATTAAGACATAATCCAGATAAATATGGTATAAAGCTGGACTCGGAGGGGTGGTGTTCAGTTGATGATTTAATACATAAATTATCAGAAACTCCTTTATGGAAAGGACTTACAAGAGATGACCTTGAAACAATGATAGAACTATCTGACAAAAAAAGCGTCATGAAATAAAAAGGTGAAAAGATTAGGGCTTTTTTTATGGACATTCAATAAAAGACAAATTATCTAAAACAGCCAATAAACCACCGAAAGTTTTTATACCATGGAACAGTTCAAAAGATTTTTTAAATCAGATTTTTACAAACTGGGCTAATTCAAAAGAAAGGCAGTATGTTCATTTGTCTTCTGATGTGAGTACAGCAAAGCAGGTAGCTTTTGAGAAGAGATGACAGAGCTATCATTTTTAGAAGTTGCTGCCCAGTCTGCTTGGGAAAATGGTGTAAAATTTTATATTGGGAATGAAGATATATGGCTTTTCTGAGCCAATTCCTAGTGAGTATATTTCTATTATTGAGGATAAATAATCTTTTTATGACTAGAAATAGAAAGAAAGGGGAAAAAGAATGTCCGATAAATCAATGAAAATGACAATGATGACAGAACAATTTGAAAAAGGGCGATAGCGGAGAAACAGTAGAGGGCATTACTCTCATTGTTGACGGTGTTGTCAAAGACGTGACAGATATTCTTAAGGAAACAAAAGGATATAATTCAACCTTAGACTTAATTCAAGATGCTATTGTTCGTGGATTGGCTGAAATCAGGGAGTCATAGTTTTTATTTTAAGAGGACGTTAGTCCTCTTTTTGTTATACTGGAAAGTGTAGGGGACAAAATGGAAATTTTAAACAAGTACATTGACAATCCAATCCGAGATTAACAACTCAAGCCGAGCGAGGTGGCGTCACCAAACAGTCGTCCAAAAGAAGTGGATGTGACCAAGAAGCCCGACATTGAAGTGACTCGCCCAGCCGAAGTCAATCCGACCAAGGTTAAGCCAGAAATGGAAACCAAGGTCAAACCAGACATTGACGCAGCGGCAGCTAGTGCCAGCGCCGTTCCGAAAGTCAAGGCGCAAGAACCCGACCTCCCCAAAGCGGGACAACCCGAAGTCACCCCTGACGCTGGCAAGAAAGTGCAGAAGCCAGAAGAGGTGGATACCGAAGCCACTAAGGCTGGGAAGGTTGAGGAGGAAGATACAAATTGGGGCCCAGATGAAATTTCGCGTTTACGAGAGGATTGGGGAGTTCCAGAAACTGACACACTTGCTGTTGCAAAAACAGATATAGAAGGTCTAGAAGACATAGTATTTAAAAGGGCTCTCAAGAGTTAGAAAAGAAAGCTGGTCTAGATGATTTAGATGTGTTAAAACCAGATAGAGCGATTAAAAGTTCTGGTAAAATTGCGTCTGCGACTCGTCATGCCGAGGAAGATGTGGCAAATGAGTTCGTTGAAGCTGTGGAAAAAGCAGGTTTATCAAACGAAGAAGTTAAGGGAGTCTTACACTTGTATCAATCAAATCCAAGTGGAGTATGTCCTACTTATTTAAGTGGTTTAGGTAATCCCGATAAGGCATCTGGAGTAATAAAACAACTAAGTGAAAGATACCCAAATTTAAAGATAAAAGTATCTTCCAATCAAGTTGAAGGTGTCCGAGTGACAGGAAGATCAAACTTTACTGTTCAAAACGGGAAATATGTTGATTGAGGGTGAAAAAAATGGAAAATTATAAATTAGCAAACTTCATGCAAATCTTGACGGAGTGTTTACCGTCATATTTGAAGAAAAAGGAAGATATTGTTTTTGTCAAAAAGACGCTTGAGATGACGCAAGATTTTCTTTTGGATAAAGAAACGGTGTCTCCTGACGCTTTATATGACCGCTTGGAAAATATAAACGAGGAAGATATTCTTACTTATTTTGACCTTGACAAAGAAAGTGCTCCGTCAGTCTGGGTCTGCATAGCAGACTTTGTGGCTTATATCTGTAAATTAAGCTACGACGAAAGTGGCGAAAAGTATCTACCCGAGACGATTGAAGCGGTGGATGAAGCGACCTTAACAGAGTTTTTTACTCAGTACAAGGAAAATCTTTCTCTGTTTTCAGATTTGTCAGTGGCGGCTACGACTGCTTTGCAGGAGAAAGAAGTTGATTTGACAGACGAAGCTGTTCATACCTATTATGTACAGTTGTTTGGAGATGATAAATAATCATGGAGCTAAACTTGATTGTTAAACAAGTTCTGCTTGATATTGACTTCATCAACCGCTATGAGGCCTTATCAAAAGAATATAGTCCGGAGAAATTAGAAATAAAAACACCGTTAAAATATCTTGACGGTGAGTTAGTTATGGATATGATTTCAGAGGCTGGCTATATTCCCGGTTTTGACCCTCAAAAGAGAAATTTTTTTAAATTTTATGAAAAGATAGAAGATTATCGGTTCGGTCTGCATATTGTACTTTATAATGGAACAGTAGAGCTCATTTGGGCTGTTAAAGATAAAGAAAAAAATCAATTGCAGGCATGCCGTGGGGAAATTTATTCTAGATTGATGATTGACCCAGACTATCGTATCAAAAATGCCCAATTTCAGTGACTACGACGAATTGGAAGATATTTTAAAAACAGCTTTTTAAGATTTATGAGGATTTCAAACAAGTCTTTTTAGAAATTGCTGAACAAAAATAGATGTCGAAAGAGGGCAATCGCCCTCTTTT